>ENA-OQIO01000409-OQIO01000409.1-human-gut-metagenome-genome-assembly--contig:-NODE-409-length-23282-cov-3.322738_pt1 | contig 23282 bp, 31 predicted proteins | sample MGYA00242573_ERZ504737 | MGnify/ENA primary metagenome ERZ504737 (study PRJEB26092, sample SAMD00036203) | human gut metagenome | host: Homo sapiens | study: EMG produced TPA metagenomics assembly of...
ATGAAGTACTGCTGGAAGATACGGAGTTTACGTCCGTCATCATCGCTGTCATCCGGATACAGGAACAGTGTCAGGTTGTGAAGGATGTCCTTTTTGTTAAAGGAAATTCCATCGTGAACCATGGATCATCTGCCAGATCAATGTCAAATAAGTGCAGATGAATGGATTTGTTATTGTAGCCTGCAACGTCGATATCGTACAGGGAAGATTTCAGTGAGAATCCGCGGAACGGTACAGTATAGGAAACACCTGCAGGTGTGAGCCAGCTGTGTTCTTCAATCCATGGGTTCGGAGTTTCTTTCTGAAGTCTGTTCTCAAAGAGCTGTTTGAAAAGACCCAGATGATAATTCAGACCAATACCTTCGCCCGGAAGACCGAGAGTTGCGATGGAATCCAGGAAGCATGCTGCCAGACGTCCAAGACCACCGTTTCCAAGAGATGGTTCCGGTTCAACTTCTTCGATGTCAGCGATGGCTTTTCCATTCTCTTTTAAGAATGCAGCAACATCATCATAGATTCCCAGATTGATCAGGTTGTTGGATAATAATTTACCGATCAGGAATTCTGCGGAAATGTAATAGATTTTCTTCTTTCCATCCTGATAGCCTTTTTCAAAGAGCTGATTTTTTGTATAGATTAATAATGCGTTGTAAATTTCTTCATTTGTGCACTGGCGTGCATTTTTCTTATACAGGTCATAGATGAGCTTTTCTAAATTTTCCATCGTAATCTCCCTTTCTGAAATAAATATGTGTTTTTTATGAGTTAGATTGCTTATTTTTTTTAGGTTTGAATAGTGTATTGTTTTTGGTTATATCAGTAAGAGAAGTTCTCTTGCTGACATCTATAACTATATCAGCAGTCTATTCAAAAAAATACAACAAAATTGCGATTTTATGATAGGTTTCTGCGAAACTTGTGAGGAGACATTCCGGTTGCCTGCTGGAATTTCTTAATGAAGTAGCTGGTGTTGTTGAAGCCTACTTCCAGTGCGATCTCTGTGACAGAGGAATCGGAGTGCAGAAGCAGAGGCTTAGCTTTCTCAATGCGCAGGTCATTGATATAGGCAATCAGAGTCTTGTCCGTATATTGTTTGAACAGTTTCATAAAGTAGTATTCGCTGTAATTTGACATGGCAGTAAGGTCTGCGGCATTGAGGGGCTGGGCGTAGTTCAGGTTAATATAGTCCAGGATCTTTTTAATAGAAGCAAGACTCTTATTTTGTTCTTTATCCGCAGGAATGATGTAATTCCCCATGAGCATTTCATAGAAGAAACTGAAAAACAGAGCTTTTAATTTTACAAAATAATAAGGCTTTTTTTCCTTATGGCAGGTGTGGATTGTATCAAAAAGCTGGCAGATATTTTCATAGTTGCTGTCTGATGGAGAAATAATATGCGTAAATTCCGCCTGATTTTCCATCAGCAGGGAAATGACACGTTCCTGACATAAATCTCCCACCGGACCGGACAGGAAGTTCAGGTCGAAAACAATGCTTCTGAAATAAAGAATATTCTTCAGACTTGTTTTTATGCCATGAAGAACTCCACGGTTTACGATGATCAGATCACCGGACTTGACGCGGAGAATCTCTTTATTCAGACGTACCAGACCACTGCCGGATTCAATATAGATCAGTTCCATCTCATCATGCCAGTGGTTATAGAGAGAATGGAAAATCTGGCAGTTGTCTGTATAGGTTTCTATGGGAAGCTCAAAAGAGCCGTGAGAACTTCGTTCTTTCAGGGTATCATCTACTTCAATTGTGGGAGTAACTGGCATGGAAAGCGCCTCCTTTTTTCAGAGATTTTTTATCTGTAGTAAGACAATGGAATCAAAAGTATCATTATGGTCAATCCACTGATAGGAGCCATTATACCTCTGACAGATATCTTCAATAATAGAAAGTCCATATCCATGAGAACCCGGTTCTGATTTTGTAGTCTTATGTGTAAAACTCTGTAACGGGTTCTTGGTATTGTGCATATATATGGTAAGAAATCCGTTGGAAATGTTTGCAGACAGCCGGATTTCAGGATCAGGATTGCCGGAAGCGCTACAAGCTCGATAGCGTTGTCCAGAAGATTAAAAATATACTGCTCAGGTCAGTCGTATTAATGGAAATCTTTTCCGGTAAAAGGATTTCATAGGATACCTGGATATGTTTCTGTTCTGCACGAAGCCGTTTCCCTTCCAGGATTGCCTGCAACAGGTTATTCTGACAGTAAGGATGAAAGCGTTCCTTCTGAAAAGTCTGATTCAGATTTCTGATGGCAGTATCAGCCTGTTCATATTTTTCCTGTTCCAGGAGTGACTGGAAGTCCTGAAGTCCCTGTACAGTTTTGACCTGAAAATCCCGAGTATCCTGTCTGCGGATCTGAAGACTGTAATCCTGTTCCTGTTTTAACTGTTTCTGTTCTTGAAGAAAAGCCAGTTCCATTTCAGCATTGGATTTCTTTAACACATCAGAAAGAACGCAGTATAAAAGGATACAGATAAGGACCATAAATACTGCCAGGATCAGAAACATATGATCAATTTTTTCTGTATAAATTGTAGACAGAAAATATAGTAGCTGGAATACAAAGAGGAAGAGAAATAAAGGAATCAATTTAATGTTCTTTTTCATGACTGCAATCCTCCTCTGGTTGTTTTTCTTGTGGTCTGCAATTAAGCCGGGACAGAACAGAAGCGGTATATGTTTCTGCTTCCTCATATTTTTTCATATCCATCAGATACATGACAGACATGATGTGATTCTCAATATCGTGATTCCATTTTCGGAGATTGGCATATTCATTACTTAATTGAACGGAATCATTCATCTGCTTTTTCATCAACTCAATTTCCATTTTTTTCTGTAAATATTCCCTGTGCTGCTGGCTAAAGAACGGACTGCACGCAGAAACAGCAGATAACTGCCGATGCATATGATCCAGTAAATGATGCTCAGAGCCAGACTGATACGGGCTTTTTCTGAAGAGAAATTATAACATTGAGAAAAACCGGAGCGACCAGTGGCAGTAACAGTTGTAAAAAGGTGAGTATTTTCAAATAATCTATACACTGTCGCAGGATTTCTGATATTTTCCAGAGAAGAAACAGGCCAAGCAGGATGTTGGAGAGTTCGATAACGAAATATTCTGCAGGTGAACAACTGGATATCAGGTTGTGCGGAGTATAGGTATCGGTCGGTATAAAAAGATTATGAAGTGCTATGAAAACACTGGTACATAAAATTTCCGGACAGATTATCAGCAGCTGGAAAATAAAATAAACAGCTAATTTTTTCACAAAAGATGCCTGGAATAAAAAAAGTGTTACAAGAAATGCTGTAAGCTGAAATACGATTGTAATTTCGTTATGCTGTGATTCACGCTTGAACCAAAATAACAATGCCATAAATACTGACAGACACAAAAACAGTGGAAGTGAGATCTTGCGTTTGCAGGGCAGGATCCTGCAGCAAAAGTAAAGCAGTCCAAAACACAGATAAAGGCTGGATAGAATACACAAGAATAGATTGATCATATGACTGCTCATTTACTGCACCTCCCTGTGACCGGCAAGCATCATGAAGGCAAATGCGTCCTTAAACTGCTGGTAATAAGATCTGCTGACAGGAATCTCTGTATTATCAGAAAGTATAATGCCTTTATGACTGTAAGTACGTACAGCATGAAGATTAACGGCAAAGCTGTTATGGCAGAGACAGAAATCAGGTTTCATTCTTTCTGTAAGAGCTGTCAGTCTTTCTTTTGTTGTATATGTTCCTGTTTTGGTATAGATCGTGGTCTGCCTCAGATTTCGTTCCAGATAAAGAATATCGGAGCAGAGCACCTGATAATTGCGTGAATTTCCGGAGAAATACAGATATCGTGTATGCAGTTTCTCAAGCTTCTGGCGCGCTGCTCTCAGAGCCAGAGGAAGATACTTTTCCATCTGCTGTTTATGGATAAAGTAGGCATGTTCTGTCTCATATACTGCGGTAGCATATTGCAGATACTGGCTGATAAAAATAATCTGAGTGTCCGGATTGATATGGTTGATCTTTTCTGCAAGTGAGATGCCATTTACAGTGTCAGAACCAAGATCAATATCCGTCAGTACAATGGGATAAGGGCATCCATTTTCAGCAACAGCCCGGAGAAATTCATCACCGGATATAAAATGTGTTATTTCAAAAGCTCCCGGAGGATACTTTTGCAGAATAGTATGTATTATTTCATAATGTGAAGGATTGTCTTCGCAGATTGCAAGTTTCAAAATGGGATTAAGCTCCTTTGGATTAAAGTAAAGTGGTTGTAGTTTCTTATGTCGGTGACAATATCTGTCGGATGTGACAGATGGATAAAATAAACTTGTATTTCCAATAATCATACTATAAAAAATGGCGGGATGCAATTTGTCTGAGAGGAAGATTGGAAAAAATGGTTAAATATGTAGTGAAACATAGTTGTTTATGTGTTGGCATGCGATTTCGGGAGTCTGTGTGATACAATCAGGATATGGAAACAAAGAAGCGATTTTAAAGATTTTGTACGTGAAAAATTATTAATTCCTGGTACTTTCAAGCGCTGAATATAGAATATATGTGAAAGCGGTATTGTTTCCATGGGAGAAGAAAAATATTATAAGAATGACTGTCTGAAAATCATTATGGACATATATAAAGTGATTGGAAGTATCAGGGAACTTCTGGTAATAATACAAATGACGAAGGAATAGACAGAGAGTGGGAATGGGTTAGCTTACAAGAGCTTCCCATTCCTGCATTTCTTTTCTCGTATAGATAATCGGTAAGATGTTCTTCGTAAAGGACAATCAGCCCCTTTATTATTTCTCAGAGTATTTTTCGATTACACAATTATGTGTTTTCTGTTTTTTATCATAAGAAATTCCAACAAGTAAAATATTGTCAGTATAATTTGTAACAGCCTCAGGGTACTGCCTGTTTTTTATCTGCCGGATTGCGGTCTGGGCATTTTGATTCCATTTTAACTCAACAACAAGTGCAGGGTAATCTCTGGAATATTCTGGTTTTGGGAGGTAGACAAAATCTGCAAAACCTCTGCCTGCAGGAAATTCACGTATAGGTTTAAAATAATACCGCATAGTGCTGAGATAACCGATGGACAGAATGCTGCTGAGGGAGTTTTCGTTGTTGTACTGAATAGCTGAAGCGTATTCATTGTGTATTTTTTCAATGGATCTGGCCACAGTGTCTGCGTCCATGTCTAGAGTGGCATCCAGCAACTCTGAGGATTCCTGCTGGAATGTCAGAAATTCATTCCATTTCTTTCGTTTAACAGCTTTGGCAAGTTCCTGACGGATTTCTTCGTTTGGAACAAATGCAGAATGAGTGTCCTGATCATAACCCAGATATCCCAGATGGATCAGGCAGGTAAGAATATCATCTCTGCAGGTAAAGTTCACCATATCATTCTGGAAAGTCGTAGGATCGATTTCTACGGAATTACCGGACAACATTTCTATAATGGCAGTTTTGAGTCCGTCAAAATCCATATTGATCAGAGGCACAATTGCTTCGTAGGTTCCGGTATCCGACCAGTAGCTTTGGAATTTATTCCAGATCATTAATTCTACTACTGCTTTAGGATTGTATACCTGATATTGCTCCAGCAGATAACCGTCATACCAGTGCTTGGTTTTGGAGAAATCCCGGTGGTATTTTTCGCAGAGCATTCGTACTTCTTCCTCCGTAAAGCCAATATATCTGGAAAAGATCCTGGCGTCAGTCATTGTAAACTCCGCAAAATTGTTCAGAGCTGACTGTGTTTTGATTTTTTTGATTGGAAGAATCCCGGTGAGGTAAGCCAGTTGAATATATTTGGTAGGTTCAGAACCTTTGAACATACCGCGGAGAAAGTTGATGTATTCCTCTTGGACTATCAGGTCGGTAGAGGCATCTCGGATTAAAACATCCCATTCATCAATAATTACTACGAACTTTTGACCAGTGGCAGTGTTAATGCAGGACAGAGCCTCAGGCAGAGAACTTATGGAGTCAGGCAGAATTTCAGGGTAATAATTTCTTAATTCCAGAATCGTTTTTTCAGTGATGTAGGAAACTACATTCTCCGGACCGCCGGCTGGTTCCATACACCATTGAATATCCAGATGGATCACATCATATTGATTCAGATATTTCGTGAAACCAGGTGCCTGACCGATTTCCAGAGATGAGAACATTTCTTCGGAACTACAGCCTTTACAGTAATATGCGGTGAGCATATCGGCAGTGATGGATTTCCCGAACCTACGGGGGCGACTGTTGCATATGAATTTCGCAGTGGTGTCCATAACTTTATTTGTATATGCCAGCAAACCGGTTTTATCTACATAGATTTCTGAATTCAGCGCAACCTGAAAAGCACTGTTTCCGGAATTTACAAATCGTCCCATGGAAATGACTCCTTTCTGTTCAGTGATTTTTATCATGTATACTGATTGGTTTCTTTGTTCTATTGTAAAATGCTATATTCAGAATGTCAATGAGGTATGGGAAAGATATCAGACATCTGATACGGGAGCGCAGGAATAAATTTTGTCAATAAAATAATCCCCTGGAAGTACTGATTAACTTCCGGGGGATTATCTTGTGATACAAATATGTACTGTTATATAGTGCGTATATAACGTTTTAACTCCTCGTAAAAATTTTCTCTGGTTCCGGCCATGATAACGATGATTATTAAATCATCAAGCTGTCTCACCCGATATGCCAGTTCATAATTAGTTTTATTATAATAAATGTCATAACCGTACATTCCTGCCAGATCACCTGTCTTTTCTTCGCCCGATGGAATAATCTTCACATATCATTTCAATAGCTTCTTTGTACAGAGATTTCAGCTTTTTATCTTTAAGTTTTTTCAGAAATTTTGCTGCAGGTGGAAGGATCTGTACCTGTGTCATTTTTCATCCTCCGTTCCGAAAACATCCTCTAAGGAGTATCCTCCTGATTTAGATTCTGCGACCCGGTCTGCTTCGGCAAGCATTGCTTCAACTGCCGGACGGATTTTTCGCTGTGTCTGTTTAAATTTCTCAAGTAATTCTTCACCGCTATATCCCTGTCTGATCAGATCGGCAAGAATCTGTTCGGCAAATTCACCACTGGTATTTTCTTTAACGGGGCGTAAAACCAGTTCGTTTCCACGCATGATACATTCTGCTTCCGTATTAAAACCCAGAAGCGTAAAAAATTTCTGCGGGATAGTAATCTGGCGTTTAGATGAAATACTGACTTTTTTTGATTCCATGGATGCGCTGCCTTTCAATGGGATTGTTGCTGTTGCCATTTGTGTATGCCTCCTTCCTATTTTATGTTTGTTTATTCTGTAATATACATACTGCTTGGTTTCTTTGTTCTTTGTTATATTGTAAAATATTATGTTTGGGATGTCAATTACAGAGAAGTAAAATCAGTTTCTTTATTGAATAGAAAAATTTTTCTATTTGGCAGAAAATATGATTAGTGATATCATAAAAATATATCTGTAAAATTGTGCAAATGTATCCTGCTTCTGCATTGCGGTAATTCCATGAAACGATGCAATGGATTCTTTTATCAAGTGTGTTAAACAGAATCGGCGAAAGACATTGTACAGAAACAGCAGGAGTTAAGGATGGAAGATATAATGGAAGACAATTTTGAAAAATTAAATCTGCTTCTGGAGCAGGAACTGTGTGAATTTGTGGATATTCCAGATGGTTTTACCGGACAGACGGAGAGTGGAGAATTACGACTGATCTATTTGATGAATGATGCGGTGGAGAGTTTTCTGGTTCTGAAAAATGCCAGGATGACGGGAAATTATGTCAGGGATTATGAAGGAGAGTTTGAGGGCTCTGTAGAGAAAGCGGACAGGGATTTATGTGAGGCAGAGTATATTCTGGTGATTCATCAGGGGCAGAATGTGTTTACTGTATTCTTTGAAGATATTTTGCTGGAAACACAGTTGTATAATTATGGAGAGCTGGGACATTTCTGGGTGAAGGGCTATGAAAATCTCAGGGTAATGGAGTATCAGATTGCCATATTGCGTGATAAATATGAGTATCTGGGAGAAAAATATTGCACGGAACAGGAACGAAAGCTGGCAATGCTGCGGGATTTCCCGCCGTTAAATTATCTTTTTTATCCGGCAGTACCGGAGAAGTATATTGTTCCGGTGGACAATCCATGGGAGGTAACGGCGGAAGCACTGGCAGTTATGCAGGAACTGGCAACGGAAGCAGGAGATGAAAAACTGGGAAAAATGCTCAGGCGTTATGAAAAAAATCCGGATATATCAAATGCCAAAAAGATAGCCGGAATGCTTTGCAGGAGCAGTCATTTACCGGTGATTACTCTGCTGGGAGAAAAAATCAGGGAAGCAGCATCGGTCTATCCGGACAGAGATTTTGGCAGAAAACAGAATAAATATCTACATGAATTGATGGAAAAAGCTGAACGAAGAAAAGAAGAATTGGAAGCAGAGAATGTTCAGACTCTGATCTACAGAGAAGAACCTTTCATTTATGACTGTGATTCCATATCGTTTCAGGTATATCTTATGATTGTGAGAAAAGGTGTATGGAAGCAGAAAATAATGGTTGAGAAAATATAAAGTAGTCCGAACAGGAATAAAGAAGGGATTATAATAATAATGGATAAATTATTAGACTTAACAAGAGACTTTGATGTAGCGAAAGCTGCTTTTGAAGCATATCTGGATGAATATGACAGAGCGGATGATAAGATTCATCTGAAAATCGTACATACTTATGGAGTGGTTGATGCAGCAGAGGACATTGCCCGCCGTATGGGGCTGGATGAGGAAGATGTACAGCTGGCGAAGGTAATCGGATTGCTCCATGATATTGGAAGATTTGAACAGATTAAACGATTTGACAGCTTTGAACCGGGAACCATGGAGCATGCAGCATATGGTGCACAGCTTCTGTTCGGACCGGAGAAAATGATCCGCAGATTTGTGAAGGATGACAGGTTTGACAGTCTGATCTGCACTGCGATTGAGAAGCACAGTGATTTCAAACTGGAAGGAATTACGGACGAGAGAACCCTGCTTCATGCAAAGTTAATCCGAGATGCAGACAAGCTGGATAATTGCAGGGTAAAGCTGGAAGAGTCAATGGAAACACTTCTGGGAGTGGATGAGAAGGGTGTTGGTGAAGGAGTAATCGCACCAAAGGTATGGGAGTCCTGTATGGCAAAGGAATCTGTATTATCTTCAGACAGAGTTTCAAAAGTGGACTACTGGATTTCCTATATTGCTCAGTATTATGACATCAATTTCCCGGAAACCTATGAGATCATGCGTGAACATGATTATGTGAAAAGAATCATGGACAGGGTTCCTTATGCATTGCCGGAAACACAGGAAAAGATGGATATTCTGGCAGCAGAGATGGAGAAATATATGGATGAGAAAATTCGAAACAAAAAATAAAAATTGCGAAAAGCAATAAACAGTGGGTGGGGACATATGAAAAGATAAGAGTGAACAAAATGGATATGGATAAAACAGAGAAGAATCAGGAGAAATTCACCTGCGGAGAATTCGAATATCAGTCATAAGAAGTGCCAGAAAAACCATGATTCTGGAGGTTCGCAGGGATGGAAATGTAATCGTTCGCGCACCTCTCCGTACAGGTCTGCCGAGGATCAAAAGATTTGTAAACCAGAAGCAGGAGTGGGTTCTGGGATGTCTGGAACGGACAAAAGAATACCGGGAACAGAAGCCGCTGAGCGCAGATCTGAGCGAATCGAAACGAAATGTCTATATACGAAAAGCAAAAGAAACGATTACCAAAAGAGTTTCTTATTTTGCCAGACTCATGGGCGTTTCTTACCGCAATATCACCATCAGAGAACAGAAAACAAGATGGGGAAGCTGTAGCAGTGAGAAGAATCTGAACTTTAACTGGAAACTGATACTGGCACCTCCGGAAGTGCTGGATTATGTAGTGGTACATGAACTCTGCCATCTGAAGGAAATGAATCATTCGAAGGCATTCTGGGACGAGGTCGGGAAAGTAATGCCGGAGTATGAGACGTACAAGTTGTGGCTGAAAGAAAACGGATGGAAGTTATAAATATATCTTTGGGTGTTGATATTTTATAACTCTTGAAAAGAAATACTTTGATGTGAATTTAAGGGGATAAATGTTAATGAAAATGATAGCTGATCTGCACATTCATTCCAGATTTTCCATGGCGACAAGCAAAGAGGGCACACCTGAAAATCTGGATTTCTGGGCGAGAAAGAAAGGAATTTCACTGATTGGAACAGGTGATTTCACGCATCCGGTATGGAGAGAAGAACTGAAGGAGAGACTTGTTTCAGAGGGAAACGGCCTGTATCGCCTCAGAGATGCATATGTAAAAGAAGAAAGCCGGAAGTTCCCGGGAGAAGGAACACGTTTTGTTGTCTCCGGGGAAATCAGTTCTATTTATAAGAAAAATGGAAAGACCAGAAAAGTACACAATGTAATCCTGCTTCCCAGTCTGGAGGCAGCAGATGCCATGGCACAGCGTCTGGAAAAAATCGGAAATATTCACTCAGATGGTCGTCCGATTCTTGGTCTGGACAGTCATGATCTTCTGGAAATGATGCTGGATGTATGCCCGGAAGGAATTCTGATTCCGGCTCATATCTGGACACCGCATTTCTCTGTATTAGGTGCGAAATCAGGATTTGATTCTGTAGAGGAATGTTTCGAGGAACTGGCACCGTATATACATGCACTGGAAACAGGGCTTTCCTCTGACCCGGCTATGAACTGGAGAATTTCCAAACTGGACCGCTATCAGCTTGTATCCAATTCAGATGCACATTCCCCATCTAAGCTGGGGCGCGAGGCGAATCTGTTGGATATTGACTGTTCTTATGAAGGACTTTATCGGGCAATCCAGACTGGCGAAGGGCTGGAAGGAACAGTAGAATTTTTTTCCTGAAGAGGGGAAATATCATTTCGATGGTCACAGAAAATGCGGTGTATCATTAAGCCCGGTGGAAGCAGAACGGCTTGGAGGAATCTGCCCTGTCTGCGGAAAGAAGCTGACCATGGGCGTAGATCACAGAGTAGAACAGCTTGCAGACAGAGCGGAAGGTTTTGTGAAAAAAGATGGTAAGAAATATGAAAGCCTTGTACCTCTGCCGGAAGTGATCTCTACATGTATGGGCTATTCCACTGCAAGTAAGAAAGTGCAGGGGTGTTTTGAACAGATGATTCAGACACTGGGGACAGAATTCGACATTCTGCGAAATGTACCTTCAGAAGATATTAAATCCTGTGCAGGAGAACGGATTGCGGAAGGAATTGAAAATGTAAGAACCGGAAATGTGAAGAGAATTCCGGGGTATGATGGGGAATATGGAAAGATTGAATTGTTTGAGGAAAATTAAACATAGAATGATGAAATTATAAAACGGCCTATAAGAGAATGATTAGCGAGGAAATAGTGTATGAAGAAAATAGGGATTATTTCAGATACCCATGGCCTGCTCAGGCCGGAAATACTGGAAATTTTAAAGGGTTGCGACTGTATTATCCACGCAGGTGACGTAAACAAACCGGAAATTCTGGATATACTGCGTATGATGGGTTCTATTTATGTAGTCCGAGGAAATAACGATAAGGACTGGGCAGAAGGAATGGCGAAAACCTTGCACTTTACCATAGAAGGGGTAAAATTTTTCATGACTCACAATAAAAAAGATGTGGACTGGGACTTAAAAGATACACAGATAGTCATCTTCGGACACACCCATAAATATTTCGAAAAAATAATAGACAGCCGCCTATGGTTAAACCCGGGAAGCTGCGGCCCCAGACGCTTCGACCAGGAGATTACCATGGCAGTAATGACAGTCGATAATGGAACTTATCAGTGGGAAAAGGTTGCCATGATTCCTGAAAAGTAAACAGAAGACAAAGTAGATTGGTCAGGAGGGAAGAAAAAATACACAGTAATGAAAGTGGTGATAATATGCACAAGTGGAATGAGATTACAGATGAGAATTCGCTGAAGGAATTTATGGAAAGAGTGTCGTTTTTCCATGATAGCTGTATCAAAGAGATGCATTATCTGAGCGGAGCATATGTTAATGAAAACCTGGATATGTATCCTGTAAACGATCGCAGGATTCTGAGAGTAATAATACAACGGCAGTATGAAGAAGATTCAATGATTGAAATGGAATTTCAGGGATTAAAATACTTAAAGTTATTTCCGGCAGACGAACGCTATTCCTGCGAAATACTCGATTCCAATATAATTCTGAAAGAGGATTGTATCATCTGGAGCGACTGCGAAGATAAAACAGAGCTGGAAGATGGAGACACAGGAACTTTGGTATGTGCATCTAAACTTCGATGGCGTTCGATTTTCGGATATATGGGAGAGAAGAATTATTGGTAGGTGTGCCCTTTCCCACATTTCTTTTGACCCAAGGGGTGTGTAACAGCACAGTATAATATATAGAAGAAAAAAGTTTTGCAGAAAAGATCAGGATTCTGTAAACTTTTTTTTTTACGCAGAAACAACCTTGCAATTTGTGATGAATACGCTATAATAAAAAAACGTAATGAACCAAGATTGGTTAGACCAATATAAAGGAGTTGAATATTTGAAAAATAAAAAAGAACGAGACTGGAAGTTTATCATCGGTATGATTGTTCTGCTCGCCATTTTTGCTGTAATGGGAGGTGCTTTCTGGAATATGGTAGGAAAGCAGGCACAGATGGTCAGGGAGGAAGAGCAGAAAGAGGAAGCAAATGCTATTTCTGCAATCTATATCGAGACAGGAGAATTTCTGAAGACCGGAGTTTTTGTGGATCTGAACAATGGAACTATTTTCAGCGCAGACATACCGGCAGAGGGCATTTACAATAAAAAAGGAAAATTAATTTCCGATGATGTATTGGAAAATGGGGATAAAGTAAAGATATACGGCGATGGGATCATGCTGGAATCTTTCCCGGGACAGTATCCGGGCGTGACAAAGATTCAGAGGATCGGTCGTGCATCTCTTGAGGAAACTCAGGAGTATGAGGATCAGGTAACTGGAATGATGAAGCCTGTAGCCGTTCAGTAAGGATTAGAGGAGACTGAAAATGAAATACGTAAGACAATTCTGGATTATTTTACTGATATCCGCAATGGGAGAGGCATTACATGTTCTGATCCCGCTTCCTGTACCTGCAAGTGTGTACGGACTGGTGATCATGCTGATCGCACTGGGAACACACATTATCAGGTTGGAACAGGTCAAAGAAGCAGCTGAATTTCTCATAGAGATCATGCCGGTTATGTTTATTCCGGCAGGTGTCGGATTACTGACAGCCTGGGGCATACTGAAACCGGTATGTGTGCCGATCATTCTGATCACAGTGATCACCACAGTTGTGGTAATGATTGTGACAGGTCGTGTCACACAGGCAGTTATTCGTATGGACAGAAAGAAAGGACAGAAAAGATCATGACACAATTTATGAGTAATTCCCTGTTTTTTGGCGCAGCGATCAGCCTGATCGCATATGAGGCAGGACTTCTTTTGAAAAGAAAATTTAAGATGGCAATTTTTAATCCGCTTCTGATTGCGATCATTGCAGTAATAGCGGTGCTTTGTTTACTGCATATTGATTATGACACCTATAATCAGAGCGGTCAGTATATCAGCTACCTGCTCACACCTGCAACGGTCTGCCTGGCAGTTCCGCTGTATCAGCAGATGGAACTTCTGAAAAAGAATCTGAAAGCTGTAATCATTGGAATTGTTTCCGGTGTGCTTGCCAGTCTGGTCAGTGTGCTGATCCTTGCAAAGCTGTTCAGCCTGAGTCATGAACAGTATGTAACACTTCTTCCGAAGTCTATTACAACTGCCATCGGAATGGGCGTTTCTGAAGAACTTGGAGGCATTGTGACTATTACAGTTGCAGTTATTATTATTACCGGTGTTCTTGGAAATATGATCGCAGAGACTGTGATCAAACTTGCGCGTATTGAAGAACCAATCGCTAAGGGCCTGGCACTTGGAACCTCTGCCCATGCTATCGGTACTGCAAAGGCAATGGAGCTGGGTGAAATAGAAGGTGCCATGAGCAGTCTTGCAATCGCAGTTGCCGGTCTTCTGACTGTTGTAGGTGCGTCTGTGTTTGCACAGTTTATGTAAGAGCAGTAGTGATTGCCTGATAAATTGTTTTTGGCAATATCGAATATATCTGTTGACTTTAACATTATTTATACAAGAGAACTGTTGTGTCGGATGAGCAGAGGCGCTGACATAACAGTTCTTTTTTATTGAAAAAACAAATGTTCGATAAACCTCTTCCATTTTTTATAAGAGTGTGGTATTATAAAACACAGAAACGAATGTATGTTCTGAAAATGTGTTCGAAAGAAATGGGAGGGCTTATTATGGCAAATGCAGCAGGTACCGCACAGAAAATGAGAAGAAGAAAAGAGAATCATAAGTTTTCCAGAATGATGGCAGTTATTCTGGGTCTGATCGTTACTGTTGAGGTGATGATCGCGGGCGGCATGATCTTCAATATTGATTTTCATTCCGCTGATATAGTTGCGGTAATTATGGGATTTATCGTGTTATATTCCGGAGTTGTGGCGGTTCTGACAGATAACTGATTATAGAAATTTCATAAATTACTGCAAACAATCCAGTCCATCATAGAGTGAAGTTCTGCGTCAGATATCTTTACTGTATGTCAGTATGCCTGCAGATATATTCCTTGTTCTTCGTACTCTGCTGAGCTGTCCTGATTGCATTGTTTTATGGAACGGCTATAAGGTATGGGGACATGCAAAAAACAGATATTAGACAAAAACAGCGGCAGATGATATGATTAACAGTAAATAATGAGAGAAAAATAACGGGAGAAGGTGCGAAGAGAACGTTATGACTGTAAAATCAAGTCTTTTGGAAATGCTGGAGAAGAATAAAGGAGAAGTGCTTTCCGGTGAGAGCATTGCCGGTGAGTTGGGATGTACCAGGGCAGCAGTGTGAAGGCAGTAAAGTCGCTCCGGGAAGAAGGGTATCATATAGAAGCAGGACCGAATAAAGGATATATGCTTGCGAAGGATACGAACCGTCTGTCGCAGGAAGGAATCCGCCTATTTCTGGATGATCCGAAGGTTAAGATAGATATTTATGATGAACTGGAATCTACGAACCAGACTGCCAAGAAAGAAGCTATGATGGGAGAGGCCGGACATGGGGCATTTGTCATTGCCAGGAGCCAGACTGCAGGCAGGGGGCGCAGAGGCCGGGAATTCTATTCTCCTGCAGATACAGGTCTTTACATGAGTGTGATCCTGAAGCCACAGGGAACCATACATGACAGTCTGCTGATCACAACTGCGGCAGCAGTGGCAGTCTACAGAGCAGTTGCTCAGATCTGTGGAATCCAGCTTGATATTAAATGGGTTAATGATCTGTTTTATAAAGGAAAGAAAGTCTGTGGAATCCTCACAGAGGCTGTCACAGATTTTGAGAGTGGAAACATTGAGTTTGTGGTAGTTGGCATGGGATTGAACCTCTATCTGGACCAGGAGAACCTGCCTGCGGAATTAAGAAATATAGCGGGAGCTCTTTATGAGACAAAAGAAGATGCAGAACAGACAGACCGTAATAAACTGACTGCAACGATCGTGAACGAGCTGCGAAAAGAAACAGCAGATCTGAAACTGTCTCCGGATTATGTGACACATAATATGATCCCGGGACATCAGATCACAATTACAGACGGAAACTCTTCCAGACAGGCATTTGCATTGGAGATACGCAGGGACGGACGGCTGAAAGTACGGGAAGAAGATGGACAGGAGACAATATTGTCCTTTGGAGAAGTTTCGGTATCCATGTGAGGATAATGAGAATGGGATTGTTACATGAAGGTAGATTCCTTGATGTGACAATCCCATTTTGTGTCATGATTCAGAATTTGTTGTTTGTGATGAAGCATCCTTCTGAGACACTTCGGCGGCAGAATCTTTTTTCAGAGATACCGGGTTGCCGGTAGTGATGTTATCTGTGACATCTGTATCTGTGCAGCAATCGGGATTCGTTGTATCTGTGGTGTTTTTAGCTGCGTCAGTTGTCATATCCGAAATATTCTGCTGATACGGACGATAAGGTGTCCAGTAATGTTCTTCCTCAGTAAAGCTGTCGGGCTGTTCTTCATCCAGTGCATCCTTCTTGCGGGTGAGAATATAAATCCCTGCAAAATGATAGCAGCTGCAATCACAAGCTGCGGCAGATGATATGTGAATCTGCCGATAACATCAGCCAGATATCCGGGTAAGATCATATAGAGGAAATCTACCAGGGTGTTCCACAGAATAGAAGCACCAAGGAAAATCAGAAGAATCGCAGTTATCTTTCCGTGATGTTTAAGCAGAGAACTGATATCTCCTGCCAGTTCATCCATATGAAGGACATAGGAATCTTCTATGGAGTAAAATTCTTCCTCAGAAAGAGACTTCAGATTGTGCACATTAAAGAAACTGTAGAACCAGATGATCGGGATCAGAAACACAAGCCAGTCCATTCCGGTACATGCTCCGATGGCAAAGATACCCCAGAATAAGAACATAATACTGATTCCCTGTTTTTTGAACCCCATGTACATTTCTCCTGCGCCTGGGATCAGGGAGAAGATAAAAAGCCAGAATCCACGTTTTTGTTTTTGCATACTTTTATTTGCCTCCATTCATTAATTTGCTGGAAAAATCACTGACATATTTTATAAAAGAGCTGGTGCCATCACCAATGTTCTGTCCAAGTTCTCTGGTGAACTGGTACAGTCTGCCGCTTTCGTGCTCAGGTAATATTCTGTCTGTCTGAGAGAAAGTATCCTGATGTAAGGAAGTGAAATCCAGGTTCGGGATACTGAATAAAAGCAGCAGGGCAACCATCACACCGGCAGCAGTCTGAAGACTGTAATGGAGCAGCCGGATTTTGCGGGATGCTTTATTTGCTGCCCGGGCAAGCTGCACTTCACCGGAGTCTGCTTTGTCCAGAATCTGTTCCATCAGATAGGGGGGAGCAGTATCCGTACTGCTGTCTTCCTGTTCCATCATCTGATCCAGACAGAAATCGCAGTGATCAAGATGTGACAGAAACTCAATGACTTCCTGTGTGTTCATATTTCCGTTGTCAAATTCTATTAAATCCTTCTTATTAATATGCATCTAATCACCCCTTTCAAGCATTTTTTTCAGCATTGCCCTTGCGCGATAGAGCTGTGTCTGAATTGTTTTCGGATTTTTCCCTGTCTGCTGTGCAATCTCAGGTACTGATAATTCTTTGCAGAAATGTGCGTAAGCGACTTCTTTGTAAGGACTTTTCAACTGCATACATAATGCTTCTACGTGAGTATTGGATGCAGTTTTCATATATTCATCTTCGGGAGAGGATTGCCTGTCCGGAATCTGGGAAAAGTAGGTGTCTTCTGTTGGAATACTTCGCCGCCCGGCTGCTTTCAGATAATCCAGACACTTTCGGACAGCGATCTTACTTAACCAGGCTTTCTCATAATTACCATCAAAGCGGGAAAGGTTCTTATAGGCAGACAGAAAGACTTCCTGAGTGAGATCTTCGGCATCAAATGGATTACCGACAGATTTCAGGCAGATCGAATATATTAAGTTCTGGTATTGCTTAATCAGATATTCCAGATATTGCTTTTCTGTGATCATTACTGTCTCCTTTTCCCTGTTCATTTAATTATAACGCAGGAGGTGGGGGAATGGATTCAGATATTGGAGGAATTTTGAGAAAAAGGGGACGCGCAGAAAAATAGTTTGTTTTGTGTGCGGTTTCGGACACTAAGATATTCTAAGCTGCCAAAAATCTGCTAAGGGCATGAGAAAAATGCCACAAACTCGCCGCATGGCGGCTCAGACAGTGTGTCATTTTTCTCATAACGCAGATTTTTGCCGGCTAAGAATATCTAAGTATCCTGCAAATGCACACAAAACAAACTATTTTTTTGCGCTGGTTATTGGCTGTTTTGATTAACGGATTTTTTATAGAAAATATCTCTGAGTGACGGTCTTGCGAAGCCTTTTGATTTGGTCTATACTTGATTGCAATGAAATAAAATATGGCATTTATATTTATTATAGAAGATAATGCGGGGCAATATGACAGATTAACAAGGAGAGACAGATCATGACAGAAACAAGACGTTTATACTATGAAGATGTATATAAAAAAGAATTCACCGCAACGTAGTAGAGTGCAGAGAGCAAAAGAAAGGTTATGCTGTCATTCTGGATGAGAGTGCTTTTTATCCGGAGGGTGGCGGTCAACCAAGTGATGTGGGAACGCTGGGTGATGCAAAGGTGACAGAGGTTCATGAGAAAGATGGAGAATTACTTCATTATACTGATAAGGCTCTGGAAGTGGGGGCGAAGGTTGAAGGAAAAATTGACTGGGCGCGGCGTTTTGACTGATGCAGCAGCATTCCGGTGAGCATATGGTCAGCGGTATTATTCATGAGAAGTATGGTTATGATAATGTAGGTTTCCATATGGGAAGCGATGTGATCACTGTAGATTTGAATGGTATGCTGGATGACTCGCAGCTTGCAGAAATTGAGCGTGAAGTAAATGAGAGAGTGTGGGAGGATAGGGAAGTTGTAATCACTTATCCTGATGCTGAGGAACTGAAGACTATTGATTACAGAAGTAAGAAAGAATTGACAGGACAGGTTCGTATCGTGACGTTTCCGGGAGTAGACGTATGCGCCTGCTGTGGAACCCATGTGACACATACAGGTGAGATTGGAATGGTGAAGCTTCTCTCTGTAGTGAAATTCCATGATGGTATCCGTATGGAGATGATCTGCGGTAAACGTGTTCTGGATTATCTGAATATGGTGAATGAGCAGAATCATCAGATTTCCATGAAGCTTTCTGCAAAGATGGACAGAACAGCAGATGCAGTACAGCGTCTTCAGGATGAGAATTTCCGTATGAAAGGCCAGGTTGCCCGTATGGAAGAAGAGATGTTTAGGGCAGAGGCTAAGAAATGGGAAGGTGCAGGAAGTGTCCTGATCTTCGAAGAAGGTCTGGAAGCAGATTCTGTACGTAAACTTGCGGATGCAGTGATGAATACCTGTGAGGGCTGCTGTGCAGTATTTTCCAGAAATGAAGATGGAAGCTATAAGTATGCCATGGGCGAGATTGACGGGGATTTACGGCAGTATACAAAGGAAATGAATGCTGCATTAAACGGAAGAGGCGGCGGAAAGCATTCTTTGTCCAGGGGTCTGTGCAGGCAACAGAAGACGAAATCCGAAATTTTTTTGAAAAATAAAAAATTGTAGATAAAAGATTATAGATAAAAGATTAAGTAAAACTGCGGAGTGGTTATTGAGCATAGAGTTGCATAGCGAAGCGGATGAGTTTATCCGTCTGACTCTATGTTTTGAATTAAGAAAGCCGCAGGGAAGAGGAAGAGAAACGGGAAATGTTTGGAGAATGTCATGCGCATATTATTATGGATGGTGTGAATTACCGCCATGCAGTTGAGGTGCATAAAAATGGACCGGACGATAAGATCATAAGAGAGCATCTGAAAGCATACCAGGAACGGGGAATTGTTTTTGTACGTGATGGTGGTGATGCGTTGGGTGTTTCTGCGAGAGCGAAAGAGCTTGCACCAGAGTATGGAATAGATTACAGAACTCCGATATTTGCCATTCATAAAGAAGGACATTATGGTTCTATTGTGGGAAAAGGTTTTGCCACAATGGTGGAATTTCATAAGCGTGTTCTGGAGGCGAAACAGGCAGGGGCAGATTTCATTAAGATTATGACTACCGGGATTCTGGATTTTAATGAACATGGAGCCATTACCGGAACACCTCTGGATGGGTCAGAGGTAAAGGAAATGGTACATATTGCACATGAAGAAGGTATGGCTGTCATGTCCCATACCAACGGAGATTACGGAGTGCAGGCAGCAGTGGCTGCCGGAGTGGACAGTCTGGAGCATGGAAACTATATGAATGAAGAAAGTCTTGCCATGCTGGCGGAGAGTGATACAGTCTGGGTTCCGACTCTGGTTACAGTAAGAAATCTTCTGGGAGACGGACGTTATGATGATGAGACTCTGAAACCGATCATAGAATCTGCAGAAGAGAATATCAGAAAAGCATTCCGGCTGGGAATAAAAACAGCCCCCGGAAGTGATGCGGGGGCTTACAGAGTTCTTCATGGAAAAGGAATCCGGGATGAAGTTCAGTCCTTTGCAGAAATCCTGGGAGATCAGGATGCTGCATACCGCTGGCTTGCGGAAGGTGAAGCGGAAATCAAGAAGAAATTTACGGTTACTGTTCACTGGTGATATCCCGCGAGGTGTTTTGTGTGAGCGAAGGTCACAGAAAACCCGAGACATACCGCGCGAATTTATGCGATTAGCATAAATTAAGTTTGTGAAGCAAACGATACTCCTTGGGCATTGCACAAGGAGGTTCATATTTCCTGCATCGCGAAGCGTGTTGCTGAGAACGGAGTGAACAGTAACAATTTACGCATCCTGTACCTTGATTGCTGTATAAATATTAGAAGATTTTGATTTGGATGGATGGAAGGTAACACACACATAGTCGCCGTATTCCATGCCGCCTGCAGTGAGATCCTGCGCGTTTTCTGTACGGAAGGTATCTATGGCACCGTCATCTGTCTGTACAGTGATGGTGTTGGCAGTACTTCCAATGATCGTGCCGGTTACTGTAAAGGAAATATGTTTGTCATTAATGGTATCAGGATCCTCACCTGTCACAGCAATAATACGGACTTCTTCCAGGGATGTTGTTTCCAGATCTCCGATATAAGTAACATTAACATGAGATCCCGGGGCAATTCCTCCCTTGAAGTAAGCGGGGATTGCTGACATATCCAGATTAAAGGAGGTGTCACTTCCGGCAGGAAGAATCCGGAGGATATTCAGATTTACTCCCTGTACAGTTGCCAGCAGCTGTTTTTCTTTATTTTCTATCTGCTCCGGTGTCTGTGTGAGTTTTGGATCCGGAGTTGGGGTAGGATCCGGTATTTCCAGATCTTTCAGATCAGAAATACTCAGTACTTTCAGGTGACTGGCATTTAAGGATACGGAAGAATCATTGGAGGTATCCGGGAATTTCCCCTTGAATGTAAGGTAAACCCAGTCACCGGCTTTGATTCCATTCTGATAATATTGTTTTGTTCCTGTGATTGGATAGGTGGCTGTTTTTCCTTTCTTTGATTTTATTGTGATGGTATTGGAAGTCAGGGAAATGACCTGCCCATGCGCAGTGCGCTTTTTCAGCTTATTTTTTTTATGAAATTCATCTACAACCTTCAGAACATGTACACTGCCTGTGTCAGTACCGGAAAGCTGACCTTCGTAAATGATACTGATCTCATCGCCGGTGATCATGCCGCCTTTACATTCCAGGGTGGCATTGGAAACATTAAATACATAGGAGGCACTGTCCGTGTTCAGAATAAGCTGGCTTCCTGAAAAATCCTGCAGGGTACCGGAAAGTTCATCCATATAGATACGGTCTTTTGTTTCGGTTTCAGTTGTGGTGTCAGATGAAGAAGTAAGTTCCCGGACGGATGTGTCTCCGGTGGATGTGAATTGTTCCAGTATGGTTTCAGGGCTGCATCCGGCAAAAGAAAAGCTAAGGCCGGCACAGACACATGCAGCAAGCAGTTTTTTCATAATACAGACAGGACCTCCGATAAATCATTCGTTTGAACATGATTCCTGCCGTATGCAATAATTATTTACAGGGAGGGATATTGCTTTCCGGCGGTTCGGGGATAAAATCAAAAATTTTCCGGTAGCTTTCCCATTCGTCATTGTCTTTGGCAGGAGTGCATATCAGGCCGGTACATTCCGTACAGGCGTTGGTATTCAGGTAATTATCATAACATATATTATAAGGATTTTGGCAGTTATTTTTACATATTTCTGACATTTTTTACCTCCATGATTATAGCAGACCGGGGCGGGATATCTGTATTCATGTAATTTCTCATTTCTGAAGATGCCGGACTGCTGCATAATGTTATAGTATTAGTATATGCGGCTGTTTTATTCATAGACTTACGAGTGTTTGCAGCAATATTCTCAAGTAAAAAAAGCAGACCATTCGTATAGAATGAACAAAAAACAGCATTCAAATTTGTGAAAATAATAACGGAAAATATATTGCAATTTCTATGGATTGTGTTATAATTTCGATAAATAAATAATAGCGAAGTAGGATTTTATGCGTCAAGTGTTCACAGGCTGGGGAGTCGCCGTGAAACGAAAAGCAGAAAGCGTGCTGCTTACGATATAATTTCCGCACCCGTTGCTACATATGAGAGCATCTCATAATGTGGAGGGATTATTATTTATGTAACTACTCTATTTTTTAAACACATTATGGAGGTGTTTTTATTATGCAGAAAAAACAATATTGGAACGTAAAAACATTGGTGTTCATGGCTCTTCTGATCGCCATGCATCTGGTACTCACACGAGTTCTGGTCATTGATCTTGGTGCGTACCGTATTTCTGTGGGAAGTGTATGTACAATCCTTGCAGGTCTGTGGCTGGGACCGGTGGCAGGCGGTGTCTGTGGATTATGTGCAGATATTATCGGGTGCTTTATGAAAGGCTATGCTGTAAATCCGTTTATCACAGTTGCAGCAATCCTCTGGGGTGTGCTTCCTGCCCTTGCAAAACCATTATTGGCAAACAGAAAGAAAACAGGAAAGACAGTTGGTATCTGCGTATCTATCGTGGTAACTGCAGTTCTCAGCTCTCTGGTGCTTACAACAGCAGGACTTGTGATCATGCTTGGATATAATTTCTATGCGATCATGCCCGGAAGACTGGTACAGTTTGCAATCATGATCCCGATTTACTGTGTATTAACATGTCTGCTGTATTTCAGCCCGCTGACAGCGATGGTGGTAGGTAATACATCACCTGCAGTGCTGAAAAACAAAACAGTATAATTGAGTTACTGTTCACACACCACTATTCCGCGAGGTGTTTTGGCATGAATATGCCAAAATCCCGAGACATACAAGCCAAAATTCCATTGCCGCAGCAATCTGGAATGAATTTTTGGCTACGTTACTGTGAACGGAGTGAACAGTAACGAATATAGTAAATAACAGTGGCTTTATGAAAATCCGGGGGTATATCCACCGGATTTTCTTCATATGTATAGAAAGAATTAAG
>ENA-OQIO01000410-OQIO01000410.1-human-gut-metagenome-genome-assembly--contig:-NODE-410-length-23244-cov-2.517022_pt1 | contig 23244 bp, 27 predicted proteins | sample MGYA00242573_ERZ504737 | MGnify/ENA primary metagenome ERZ504737 (study PRJEB26092, sample SAMD00036203) | human gut metagenome | host: Homo sapiens | study: EMG produced TPA metagenomics assembly of...
TTATGCAGACTATGGCAGCGTGTGTTTTTCCATTTATTATTGGTGACTGCATAAAACTGATTTGCTGGTGTCATGCTTGGCAGAGAGCTTCATAAAATTCTGGTACATGCCGGATTTATTAAAACAGCAGTGGCATAAACCGCTACAGTTTTTTGATAAATCAATATGATAAATGAATAGTTAATAAGAATTAATAAAACCCCGCACTTTCAATGTCCTCTACGGACGGAAAGCGCGGGGCAGCTTTTTATGCATTTATATTATCGCACAATTTCAGATGAAATTATACAAAATCCACTATGCAAGCAGTGTCTTTACATAATCTGCGATTTCCTGATTCTTGCAGTTTGCAAAGAATAATTCCTGGAATTTTTCACCGGCAACAGCACCCTTTACAAGGTCCTGATCAAGGTTCTTTAAAATGTCGATTAAGCTGTCTTTGAAAGCAACCTTTCTTACTCCATCAAGAATCTTCTTATTTCTCTGTTCCGGAACAACTCTTTCCTTTGGATAACCGCCGCCCGGTTCGCCTTCAAATAATTTTTCAAAAATGTATGTAAGATTTAATTCAGCACCCCAGCCAAAGCCCTTTGCAAATGGGAGTGAAATGGCATTACCGTCATTAATCTGCATAAACATATACGCATCTGAAGGGTCTACAACATGTCCGCACAGAACACCCGGGAATGAATTTAATGCAAGCATGGCGCCTTCACCTGTACCGCAGCCTGTTACAACGAAATCAGCAGCACCGCTGTTAATTAAAAGAGCAGCTAAAATACCATTCTGTACATATGTCAGCTGTGCAGCATCGTCAGCAGCATACATACCGTAATTATCAACAGTATGTCCCTTGCTTTCTGCAACTTTCTTTAAAGTGTTATAAACCATTTCATTTTTTGCAGCCTGGCTGTTTTCATTAATCAATGCAATTCTCATGATTTTAAAACCTCATCTTTCTTTATTTTGCAATATTGCAATTAAATTAACTATAAGCAATTATGAGAGATTTGTCAATGTATGTGAAATTTGTAACAACAAGTGTTAACTTTGTAGATTTTTATGTTGACATTTAACGGCGCAGGTATTAAATTAGTTGTAAACTTAATTTTTTAAGAGGTTTACAATTTACAACAAAACGGAGATCGTGTAAAAAAACACACTGATGTGCTGATTTTTTACACAGCACTTTGTTTATGAGCAAAAATAAAGTGCTATGATGGCAGATGAGAAAACGCATGCGCAAATTTTTCATCGCGTTTCGCAACAAGTTGCTCAGAAATGGAGATTAGTATGTTAGAACTTGCAAAAGAAATTGTCGGCGGAAGACGGCTGACAAGAGAAGAAGATTGTTCGTTTTTACTGGAAGCGGATATTAATGAATTGTGTGAAGGTGCGGATTATATCCGTAAAAATTTATGCGGGACACGCGCGGATTTGTGTGCAATTATCAACGGAAAAAGCGGTGCATGCAGTGAAAACTGTAAATTCTGCTCACAGTCCGCACATCATCACACCGCCTGTCAGGCAGGAGATTTTATTGATGAAGAAGCCATTTTATCCGGCTGCCGCGAAGCATGGGAGCAGGGAGTAGACCGCTACTGCATCGTAACGGCGGGACGCGCCATTAAAGATGAAGACTTTGAAAAAGCACTTCATGCGTACAAAAAAATGCATGAGGAATTTCCGGATATGATTTTGTGTGCATCCCACGGTTTTGTATCGGAAGAAAAATTAAAACAGTTAAAAGAAGCCGGTGGTTCCATGTATCATGAAAATATTGAAACGTCCGAGAAAATTTTCCGAATGTCTGTACAACACACAGCTTTGAAGATAAAATCCATGAAATTAAGCGGATTCAGGAAGCGGGCTTAGAGCTTTGTACCGGCGGCATTGTCGGCATGGGTGAAACATGGAAAGACCGTCTTAGCATGGCATTTACGCTCGCAGAACTGGGTATCCGTTCCATCCCGATTAATATCTTAATTCCTGTAAAAGGCACACCGTTTGGAGAACTTGAGCCGATGACGCAGGAAGATATATTAAGAACCGTCGCCATACTGCGTTATATCAATCCGAAAGCAGATGTGCGGATTGCTGCAGGCAGAAATTATTTTAAAGATGGCGGCGGGGAACTGTTTTTGTCCGGTGTCAATGCCGCGCTGACCGGAAATCTTCTGACAACCGGTGGAAGCAGTATGGAGCAGGACAGAAACATTTTAGAGGAAAAAGGATATATTTTGAAAAAGAAACCAACTGGAAAATAATTTATAGAACGGGAGAAGAAAATGAATAAAATCAATGCTGAAAAAACAAAAGACATGGTAATTATCGGACTGATGGCTGCGATAATCTGCGTGATGGGGCCGCTTTCAATCCGGCTTCCGTTTACACTGGTACCGATTTCACTAACCAATCTGGCAATTTACTTTATTTTATATGTAGCAGGAACCAGACGCACTGTTATCAGTTATCTGATTTATCTTTTAATCGGAATGTGCGGCGTGCCGGTATTTTCTAATTTTTCATCCGGAGTGCAAAAGCTTGCCGGTCCGACCGGCGGATACCTTGTCGGTTTCATTTTTATGGCAATGGTCAGCGGCTTCTTTATTGACCGCTGGTATAACAAGCCTGTGATTGCTTTTGCGGGAATGTGGGCTGGTAAAGCAGTCAGTGCGGCATTCGGCACCATCTGGTATGCGTATGTTGCAGGACTTTCTTTTAAGGCGGCTTTAATGGGCGGAGTCGTTCCGTTTTTACTGGGTGACCTGATAAAAACAGTGATTGTAGCAGCAGCAGGGCCTGTTGTCAGAAAACGGCTGGCTGTCAGCGGACTTGTAGAATACAGCGTGAATAATTCTTCAATTTAAGCGTATGCATTCGGATTTAAACCATTGTCATTTTATAAAATTCATTATATAATAGTCCAAGCAAATTGCAGGAGGGACTTATGTCAGCACAAAATGATACACAGGCGGCATTTATGGAAGCATGAACGGCTTAAAAGAATATGCCAAAGTCAATGGCGGCTTTATTACCAAAGACGATGTACTCAGTTATTTTAAAGATTTAGATTTAGATGACGGTAAACTACAGATGGTTTACGGCTATCTGATGGCAAATAATATTAAAATCAAAGGCGCAGCTTCCGAAGATAATGAATTTTTAAAAATGATGGAAACCGCGGAAGCGGAAGAAATCCAGAAGCAGGAAGCCGAGGAAACCAAACAGGAAGAACAGGCGGGCGCGAAACAGCTTGAGGAATCACTCGACTATGCAGAAGATGAGAAGTATTTACAGCTGTATCTGGAAGATTTAAAGCAGGTGGATATGCTTTCCGATACCAGTCTTGCATTTCTGTTAATGAATATTGTTGAAGATAATGATAAAAATTCACTGGAACTTTTATCACAGTCTTTTTTAGGCAAAGTTACCGAATGGATTACCCCGTACCGTGGCAAAGGTGTGCTTGCCTGCGATCTGGTGCAGGAAGGTAATCTGGCAATGCTGTCCTATATCGGCCAGAAGCAGTGGGCAAACAATTACGAATGGAAAGATAAGATTAAAGAAGGAAATACGCAGGATTTGCTCGAAGTCCTTCACGGCATTGAAAAAGAAGTCCGTGAACTGGTTGAGGGCAGTCTTGAAATGATGATTGATGAACAGAAAGAATCCAATCAGGTCGCGGGCAGAGTGCTAGGAAAGGTCAATCTTGTCAACGATTGGGCAAAACGTTTAAGAAATGAACTGGAACGCAAACCGACCATTCAGGAGGTTGCTGATAAAATGGGCATTTCCCCAGAACAGGTAACGGAAGCAATCCGCTTATCGGCAGAAGCAATAGAAGACATTGATTATGTAAAAACCATGCCGCAGGCAGATACAAAGGCAGATGTTCCAAATAAACCGGTTGGAAAAATCAGCTTCCAGTAACAACATTTAAGAATAAAATATGAAATTTTACATAAGATATTGTGTAAAGACAAAGATTGTTGTATAATACGTTTAACGAAAACGAGATACAATTGAATAGGGCATTTCCTGGGGTGTTCGCCAGCCTGTTTATTTTGATCCTACATTATTCGCACGGGACTCCTATATCTTCATTTTCAATGTCAAGCCTCCTTAGTCAGTGGAAGGCAGCGGAATGAATGCGGTAACCCACCTAGCTAAGCTAGGAGTCGAAAACGCAGGCAACGGCATTTTGGGAATGTTTAATTGACAAAGTACAGACAAACTTCTTTTTATCCGCATAATGATGATAAAAGGAAGTTTTTTCATTTATATCTTAGTTTATAACCGCATAAAATCATGAACAGCTTTTATGCGGCTCATACAAATCAGTATAGAAGGGGACGGGTGTGATTTTAAAAAAGCGAAAACGGATTTGGATAATGGCAGGACTGTTTCTTTGTATTTTTCTTATTTTAGCGGCAGTTCTTTTTACAAAAAAGAAAAGTACAGATATCTTTACCATGCAGAAGCTTCTAAAATGCTTGCTTATGCCGCAACGGATTTTAAGACGTCCGGAACGGATGACACCGGTAAATACTGGTATTCCGGTTATGTCAATGCCGTCAGCGAAGCCGGTCTGCTTAAAATTAAAAAGCCGGAGGCGAAGGTGCGTTTTAAGGATACATATGCACTGGCAAAGAAACTGGAAGTGCCGGAAACGGTTCTTGCAGAACTTCAAAACAGTGCAAAAGCGATGACAAAGCAGGAATTTTTAGATGTATTTATGCAGCTGCTTCCTTATATGCAAAACGGTGAACAGGTCGTTAAAATGCAGGCGGGGATTGCAGGCACGCCCGCAACGCTTAAACAGGCGGGGGAGTGGGAAGCCTACACCACCAAAGGCACCTACCGTTTTACGGGAATTGTACTGGACGATAAGATTGATAAGACAGTAACAATATATACCTGCGGCAAAGAAATTCTTGCAGTTGAAGATACTGTGGAAAATCTGGTGGAATATAAAAACATCTGGATTAAATCCAGTACGGATACCACGGTTGAAACCAATGTCTACGGCGCGGACCGCATTTTTAAAATTCCTGGACTGACAGCGCCTGTTGAAAATGTACTTGCTGATTTAAAGGTGGAAAACGGCAGTGTCACACAGATTAATACCAAAACCGATACAATTACCGGCATGGTACAGGCCGTCACAAAAGACTATGTGGAAGTGCAGGGCTACGGAAAAGTCGCGTTAGACGATGCGTTTATGATTTATGACATTTACAACGCTTTGCCGTAAAGACCTATCAGGATATTATTGTGGGTTATTCCTTACAGGATTTTATCGTTGCAGAAGGCAAAATCTGCGGTGCGGTTATCTCTAAACCGCTGAATGTGCAGAATATCCGCGTTATTTTGAAAAATACCGGGTTTAAAAGCATTTTCCATGAAAATGTACGGCTGACGTGTTCTAAAAGCTTTATGGTCAGTACAAATGAACAACAGACACGCTATAACGCGGGGGACGTCTTTGAGCTGACACCGGATAATGAACTGCTTTTACAGGGACGAGTGACCATCACACCGGATAACGGCGGTGAAATCTCTATTTTGTCGGTGATGCGCAGCCAGGGTGTGCCGTCTTATGAGGGCAGTATCGAACTGGCGGCTGCAGATGACGGCATTGTGATTGTCAATGATGTGCCGGTCGAATCCTATCTGAAGCGTGTTGTACCAAGTGAAATGCCTGCAAGCTTTGCCGTAGAAGCCTTAAAGGTTCAGGCGTTTGTGCCAGAAGCTATGCTTACAAACATCTGGAAAACGGTGCTTACAGTGAATACGGTGCGCATGTGGATGATTCCACGATGTATCAGGTATACAACAATACATCGGAGCAGTCATCTTCCAATGAAGCCATTCAGAATACGCGCGGACAGATTCTGACCTATAATGGTGAAGTCGTGCAGACTTATTATTATTCGACCTCCTGTGGTGTAACGACGGATGTTGGCATCTGGGGTTCGGATTCATCGTCTTATCCGTATTTTGTAAGCCGCTTTGTCAGCCGTTCACAAAAGGAGCTGGATTTGACGGATGAAGCCGCTTTTGAAGCTTTTATTACGTCAAAAGATGAAAATGATTACGATGCCGGATATGCGCTTTACCGCTGGGAATTGCAGGCAGATATTACAGCACTTTCCAACAGTTTTAACGCAAAGCTGTATGAAAAATATTTGTCAGCTCCGTCAAAAATTCTGACACAGCAGGCAGACGGCAGTTTCCAGTCACAGAAAATAACGGACATCGGCACGATTACATCTGTTACCGTCAATGAACGGGCGGCGGGTGGTGCGGTAAAAAGTGTGACTGTCTGCGGCAGTGCGGCAACGGTGCGCATTGACAGCGAATCCTGTATCCGCGGGTTATTCGGTATGACAGATGCAGAAATGACGACCAACACCGGAACGACAAAAATGGCATCGCTTCCGAGTACCTTCTGTATCTTTAAACCGGTATACGAGAAAGGCTCTTTAAGTGGCTACCGCATTATCGGCGGCGGATACGGACACGGCATCGGCATGAGCCAGAATGCAGTCAATGAAATGGTAAAAGACGCAATGAATTATCAGCAGATTTTACAGTTTTTCTATCCGGGAACGGCAATCGAACAAAAATAAAACAACCGCAGAAAGCATTTTGATTTCTTGTTTTCACCCTGACCGGTGAAAATGAAGTCAACTGCCTTCTGCGGCTTTTTGTTTTTAATTTGTTATTCTTTTAACAAGTCTTATTTTCTTTCCGCTTCTTTTTTCTTTCTCCGTGAAAATTTTGGCAGAAGCGGGCGGAGTGTCTGACTGGCAATCAATGTATTTAATTCCGCTCCCAGAAACAAAATCAGCATACACACATAAATCCACACCAGTGCAAAAATCAGCGTTGTCAGACTGCCGTACATATACGAAAAATTCGGCGAGTGTGCAACGTAGAGCGAATAGCAGTAGGAAAATCCATACCAGCCGACTGCTGAGAAAACTGCTCCTGGAAATTCCTTTGTAATGCTGGACTTTCTTGTCGGAATAAATAAATACATCAGCAAAAACAACAGAATCATAAATGACGGAAATAAAATCATACGGTTATTTAATATTGCCGATAAAATCACAGCCAGCCGTGGGATAAACATTTCAATCAGCCGGATTAACTGGTTGCCAAAGACCAGTAACAGCAGGGTGGCAATGATTAAAACCAGCAGTGCGATTGTGTATACAGTAGACATCAGCCGCTGTATCAGCCAGTTTCGCTTCTTTCTGGTATCGTAAATAATGTTTAATTCCTGCATAATCGCAAGAAAGCCTTTTCCGGCAGCCCAGATGGTTGCAATGGTTGTAATCGATGTCAGTGCAACAGAAGAATTATCATACATATCTTCAATTATAGAAACCAGAAACGGTTCCAGCTGCACAGGAATTACACCTTTGAGCATCAGTAAAAGGGCATCTTCTGTCAGCGGAAGGAACTTAAACAAGCTCATCAGCAGTAAAAGACACGGGAAAATGCTTAATATAATATAAAAACAGGACTGTGCCGCATAGCCGGTAAGATTATCCTTTGTCAGCTTGCGTGCGATTTCCTGAATCATAAAGATGATTCTCATAAAATAACCCTTTCTTTACGGTGATTTTATCATTATAAACTATTTTTCGGATAAGATAAAGATAAAAATATTGCATTTGTTGCAGGTTTTCGTTACAATATAAAGTACGGTTAAAATGAGTATACGCAGAAGTGGGAAAAATAATGGGAATTAATGTAAAATTACAGGTGTTCGAGGGACCATTAGACCTTTTACTACACCTGATTGATAAAAACAAAGTAAACATTTATGATATTCCGATTGCAATGATTACGGAACAGTACATGGAATACGTCAATCAGATGGACAAAGAGGATTTAAACGTTGTCAGTGAATTTTTAGTCATGGCAGCGACCCTTCTGGATATTAAATCTAAAATGCTTCTGCCAAAAGAAGTCAACGAAGAAGGTGTTGAGGAAGATCCGAGAGCCGAACTTGTTGAAAAACTGCTGGAGTACAAGCTTTTCAAATATATGTCGTATGAATTGAAGGACCGGCAGATTGATGCGGAGCGCGCCTTTTATAAAGAACCAACCGTTCCAAAAGAAGTCGCCGCATACCGCCCGCCTGTCAATTTAGAGGAGCTTATCGGAGATTTAACACTGCACCGGCTCAATCAGATTTTTCAGGACGTTTTAAAGCGTCAGGAAGAAAAGATTGACCCAATCCGGAGCAAATTCGGAAAAATCGAAAAAGAAGAAGTCAGTATGTCAGAAAAACTGGTGCAGGTACGTTCTTATTTAAAAGAACATAAGCAGTTCAGCTTCCGTCAGATGTTAAGTAAAAATTCGTCAAAAGTTTCGGTGATTGTAACATTTCTTGTCATACTGGAATTGATTAAAACAGGTTTTGTCACGGTACAGCAGGAAAATACGATGGCAGACATCGAAATCACGGTTGTAAAAGACCCGGATTTAATTGAAGATATTGAAGAGGAATAAAAAATGGAAATGGAGTTAAAACAGGCAGAAGCCGCGATTGAAGCGGTGCTGTTTACAATGGGAGAATCGGTGGAGGTATCAAAACTTGCCGCTGCCATTGACCACGATGAGGATACCACCAGAAAAATTGTACATAATATGATGGATAAATACGAAGCCAAGGACCGCGGCATTAAAATCATTGAACTGGAGAATGCATTTCAGTTATGCACCAAACAGGAATATTATGAAAATCTGATTAAAGTTGCCAGCCAGCCGCGAAAATATGCATTGTCCGATGTGCTTTTGGAAACGCTCTCGATTATCGCTTATAAACAGCCCATTACCAAAATGGAAATTGAAAAAATCCGTGGTGTGAGCAGTGACCATGCTGTAAACAAGCTGGTTGAATTCGGACTTGCCAAAGAACTTGGCAGGCTTGATGCACCGGGACGCCCAATGCTTTTCGGTACAACAGAAGAATTTTTAAGAGTATTCGGTGTACAGTCGATTGATGAGCTTCCTGTCATCAGTGAAGATTTAGTAGAGCAGTTCAAGGATGAGGTTGAGATGGAAGTCGAAGCTGATGAACGGCAGGCACAGGAGCAGGCAGCGGACGAATCGGAACAGATTACACTCGATATATAAAAAGATTTTAGAAAGGAAGTCAATCATTATGGAAAGAAAAAACGCATGGAAAAAATATGGCAAAGAGGATTTAAAAACAGTTTTTGATTTTTCTGAAGCGTACAGACAGTTCATTTCCTGCTGTAAAACAGAACGTGAATGTGTAAAAGAGGCAGTACGGCTTGCAAAAGAACGGGGCTACCGTGATTTACAGGATGTCATTGCCAAAAATGAGACCCTGTCAGCCGGTGATAAAGTATATGCGGTTAATAAGGAAAAAGCCGTTGTATTATACCACATCGGAAAAGAACCGTTAGAAAAGGGCATGAACATTTTAGGCGCACATATCGACTCCCCACGCCTTGATATTAAGCAGGTACCGTTATATGAAGATTCTGAACTGGTATTAATGGATACGCACTACTATGGCGGCATTAAAAAATATCAGTGGGTTGCACTTCCGCTTGCCTTACACGGCGTAGTTGCTTTAAAAGACGGCAGTGTCGTGGAAGTCTGCATTGGTGAAGATGCTTCTGACCCGGTTGTCGGCGTATCGGATTTGCTGATTCATCTTGCCGGTGAACAGATGAGCAAAAAGGCCGACAAAGTTATTGAAGGTGAAAATTTAGATATTCTTGTCGGCAGTATGCCGTCTTATGAAAAAGAAGAAGACGGAAAAGATGCAAAGGAAGCCGTTAAGAAAAATATTCTTGCGCTGTTAAAGGAAAAATACGGCATTGAAGAAGAAGATTTTATCTCTGCCGAGCTTGAAGCTGTTCCTGCCGGTCCTGCAAGAGATTACGGTATCGACAGAAGCATGATTATGGGTTACGGCCATGACGATAAACTGCGCTTATCCTTCTTTAGCCGCCTTGTTAAATGCAGATAATCTGGACAAAACAGGTGTATGCGTACTTGTCGACAAAGAAGAAATCGGCAGTGTCGGTGCAACCGGTATGCACTCCCGTTTCTTTGAAAATATGACAGCAGAAGTTATGGAACGCATGGGACAGTATTCTGAATTAAAGCTGCGCCGCGCACTGACCGCTTCCAATATGCTCTCATCTGATGTCAATGCGGCATTTGACCCGAACTACGCAAGTGTCAGCGAAAAGAAAAATACGTCCTTCTTCGGAAATGGCATGGTCTTTATGAAATATACCGGCGCTCGCGGAAAGAGCGGTTCTAATGACGCTTCGGCAGAATATCTTGCCGCATTAAGAAAGGTTATGGATGATGCCAATGTTACCTATCAGACTTCAGAACTTGGCAAGGTCGATGCAGGAGGCGGTGGAACCATTGCTTATATCATGGGCAATTATGGCATGAATGTCGTTGACAGCGGTGTTGCCGTACAGAACATGCACGCACCGTTTGAAGTTATCAGCAAGGCAGACCTTTACGAAACCTACAGAGGTTACGAAGCTTTCCTGCATATGTAAATGTTTATATGAATGGAGAAAACAAATGAAGTGGAATAAATACTCAATCCAGACAACAACCGAAGCTGTTGATTTTATCAGCAGTATGCTCGGAGAACTGGGCATTGAAGGAATCGAAATTGAAGATAATGTACAGCTGACACAGGAAGAAGCAAAGACGATGTTTGTCGATTTTATCCCGGATTTACCGCCGGATGACGGCAGTGCAAAAGTCAATTTCTATATTGACTCCGATGAAGACGACAATACAATTATGGACAAGGTCAAGGATGGTCTGGAAGAACTGCGCCTGTTCTGCAATGTCGGTGCAGGAACAATTTCCGAATCCCAGACAGAAGATAAGGACTGGATTAACAACTGGAAGCAGTACTGGCATACCTTTACCATCGGTGACTTATATATCAAACCGACATGGGAGCCGTTAACAGAAGAAATGAAAGGACATGCGGTTTTAAGCATTGATCCGGGTACGGCATTCGGTACGGGTTCTCACGAAACGACCCGTATGGTGATCCGCCAGCTTCAGAAATATATCAAGGGCGGTGAAGAAGTCCTTGATGTCGGCTGTGGCAGTGGTATTTTATCCGTTGTTGCTTTAAAATACGGCGCAAAGCATGCATTTGGCACAGACCTTGACCCGAATGCGATTATTGCTTCCCATGAAAATGCAGAGCAGAACGACATTTCTGCCGCACAGCTGGAAGTCATTGAAGGAAATATCATTGGCGACAAGGCGGTTCAGGACAAATGCGGATACGAATGTTACGACATTGTATGTGCCAACATTTTAGCCGATGTATTAGAGCCGCTTTCTGCAGAAATTACACAACATATGAAGCACGGCGCATATTTTATCACTTCCGGTATTATCAACACCAAAGAGCAGGAAGTCGTTGACACTTTTAAAAAGAACCCTGAACTTGAAATTGTAGAAGTAAATCATGACGGCGAATGGGTCAACGTAACTGCCCGCCGCAGATAAGCAGGATTCAGAGAAAAATGTTCTCGGAACGGAGAGGAAATGTATCATTTTTTTTCAGAGCATGAGCATATTCATGACACCTATATTGATATTGTAGGTTCGGACGTGAATCATATTAAAAATGTATTGCGCTTAAAAACAGGAGATTCCCTGTTAATCAGCAGTGGCGATAATATTGACTACACCTGCCATATCGCACAGATTAACGAAGAGCATATCCGTGCGGACATTGACTCGGTTGACGAGCGCGGCAGGGAACTGGCTTCCAAAATCTATCTGTTTCAGGGACTTCCCAAAGCAGATAAAATGGAACTGGTCATTCAGAAAGCTGTTGAACTTGGCGCTTTTGAAGTAATTCCGGTTGCCATGAAGCGGAGTGTCGTCAAGCTCGATGCAAAAAAAGCCGAATCGAAAGTCAAAACGCTGGAATGCCATTGCAGAAAGCGCGGCAAAGCAGAGTAAACGCAGTATCCTGCCTCAGGTATCCGATGTTGTAACCTTTGCACAGGCAGTGAAAATGGCAGAAAACTGTCAGATAAAGTTACTGCCGTATGAATGTGCAGACGGCATGGAAAAGACCAAACGGCTTATTGAAAATATTACCCCGGGTCAGGACATCGCTGTTTTTATCGGTCCGGAGGGCGGCTTTGATTTGGACGAATTAGAGCTTGCAAAAGAAGCAGGCTGTGAAATCATCACACTCGGAAAACGCATTTTGCGGACAGAAACCGCCGGCATGATGCTGTTATCCGTCCTGATGTATCATTTAGAACAATAATCACATGGGAGAAAATCATGGAAGCATATTTAGACAACTCCGCAACAACGAAATGTGCCAGAGAAGTTGTTGAAACGGTTGTAAAAGCAATGCAGGACGATTATGGCAATCCGTCCTCTAAGCATATGAAAGGTGTCGATGCCGAACAGTATATCAAACAGGCCGCCGCCACGATTGCCAAAAGCCTGAAATGTCAGGAAAAAGAATTGGTTTTTACGTCCGGCGGAACGGAATCCAACAATATGGCAATTATCGGAACAGCTATGGCAAACAAGCGCCGCGGGAATCACGTTATCGTATCAAGCGTAGAACATTCCTCCGTTAAAGAGCCGTTTAACTTTCTGGAGGAGCAGGGCTTTCGCGTAACCTACCTTCCGGTTGATGCACAGGGCAGAGTATCCATAGATGCCCTGCGTGAAGCGCTCGATTCGGAAACGATTCTTGTATCGGTAATGTATGCCAACAACGAAATCGGAACGGTTGAACCCATTGAAGAAATCGGTCAGATTGTCAAGCAGTTCAATCCTGAAATTGTATATCATGTAGATGCCATTCAGGCATATGGAAAATTTAAAATTGTTCCGAAAAAGTTAAATATTGATTTACTGTCTGTCAGCGGACACAAAATCCACGGACCGAAAGGCACCGGATTTTTGTATGTGAAAGAAAAAACAAAGATAAAGCCCATTATTTTAGGCGGCGGACAGCAGAAAGCCATGCGTTCCGGTACGGAAAATGTGCCGGGAATCGCAGGACTGGGCGTTGCCGCAGGACTGATTTATAACAGCGCCTTCGATGAAAAAATACAGAAAATGTATGATTTGCGCAGTTATTTTATCGAAGAACTGCAAAAGCTTCCAGACGTGACAATCAACGGCTGTATGGGGCGGGAATCTGCACCGCATATCGTCAGTGCATCATTTCGCGGTGTCCGCGCGGAAGTTTATTACACGCGCTGGAAGATAGGAAGATTTACGTATCCTCCGGTTCTGCCTGCTCGTCCAATAAACCGGGATTAAGCAACACACTGGTTGCAATCCACTTAGACCCGGATTTGCTGGATTCCACAATCCGTTTCAGTTTCAGCTTTGAAACAACAAAGGAAGAACTGGATATGACACTGGAAGCTTTAAAAGAACTGCTTCCGGTACTGCGTAAATATACACGGCACTAAAATATCATGATATAATACATCAATGAGCGGTGCAGGGAACACCACCGGTCATTATTCCTTACAGCTTCCGCCAAAGTTATCCGGCGGGAAATATAAGTGTTCCCGGAATGGAGAATTATGTATAAAGCATTTTTGATTAAATACGGAGAAATCGGCGTCAAAGGAAAGAATCGTTACCTTTTTGAAGACGCCCTTGTAAGACAAATTCGTTATGCCTTAAAGAAAACAGACGGCGAATTTGAAGTAACCAAAGAAAACGGACGTATCTATGCAACGGCTGTCAGTGATTTTGATTTTGATGAAGCCGTAGAAGCTTTAAAGACTGTATTCGGTATTATCGGCATCTGCCCGGTTGTCCAGATTGAAGACAACGGATTTGATGACCTTGCCGATACTGTTATTAAGTATTTCGACTCCGCATACCCGGATAAGCATTTTTCTTTCAAGGTCAATGTCAGACGTGCAAGAAAGAATTACCCGATGGATTCCATGGAAATCAACATGGAAATGGGCGGAAGATTATTAGATGCATTCCCTGAATTAAGCGTTGATGTACATAATCCGGACGTTTTACTTCAGATTGAAATCCGTAATAAGATTAACATTTATTCAACAGAAATTCCGGGCCCGGGCGGTATGCCGGTCGGCACAGCCGGAAAAGCAATGTTACTGCTTTCGGGCGGTATCGACAGCCCGGTTGCCGGATACATGGTTGCAAAGCGCGGTGTCGAACTGGAAGCAACTTATTTCCATGCACCGCCATATACAAGCGAGCGTGCAAAGCAGAAAGTTATCGACCTTGCAAAACTCGTGGCAAAATATTCCGGTCCGATTACATTAAATGTTGTTAACTTTACCGATATCCAGCTTGCCATTTACGAAAAATGCCCGCATGACGAACTGACGATTATCATGAGAAGATACATGATGCGCATTGCCGAAGAACTGGGTAAAGAAAGCGGCTGTCTGGGACTTGTGACAGGCGAGAGTATCGGTCAGGTAGCCAGCCAGACCATGCACAGTCTGTACTGCACCAACGAAGTATGTACGATGCCGGTATTCCGTCCGGTTATCGGATTTGATAAGCAGGAAATTATTGATTTATCGGAAAAATCGGTACTTACGAAACCTCTATCCAGCCGTTTGAAGACTGCTGTACGATTTTCGTGGCAAAGCACCCGGTTACAAAGCCGAACTTAAATATTATCCAGCGTGATGAACATAACTTAGATGACTGTATTGACGAACTGTTTAAGACAGCCATTGAAACAACCGAAAAAATCCGCATTGAATAAGATTTTTTACAAAATAAAAACTGCCGCGGCAAGGCAGAAGCTTTGAGCGGCAGTTTTTATTATTATTAAATCACTATGTAAAACTGTAATTAGTTTGCCATGTATGGCTTTAATACAGCAAGAATTGTATCGACATCAGAATCGGCATGAATATTTAAGTCGATTGGCTTTGATAAGTCCAGACTGAAAATACCCATGATAGATTTTGCATCAATAACGTATCTGCCTGATACAAGATCGAAGTCTACATCAAATTTTGTAATGTCATTTACAAAAGACTTTACTTTGTCGATAGAATTTAACGAAATTTTTACGGTTTTCATTGCGAAAATACCTCCTACAAATAATATTTACTCTATTAGTTATAATATCTATTTGGTAAAATTATGTCAATACAAAAATAAAAGACAGGAGCAGAAAAATTGAAAAAAGTTGCAATTCATAACCTCGGCTGTAAGGTCAATTCTTATGAAGCAGAATCCATGGAACAGATGCTTCGCGCCGCAGGTTATTCCATTGTTCCGTTTGATGAAAATGTTCCGGCAGACGTGTATATTATCAACACCTGTTCCGTAACGAATATTGCCGACCGCAAATCCCGTCAGATGCTTCACAAGGCAAAGAAGATGAACCCGGATGCCATTGTCGTTGCCGCAGGCTGTTATGTACAGTCCGACAGTGAAGGCGTACAGAAAGATGAAGCGGTAGACCTTGTACTTGGCAATAACTGTAAAATCAATATTGTAGAAGCCCTTGAAAATTATGCCGCTGACCATGAATCCCATATCAGTGTACTGGATTTATCGGTAAAACAGCCTTATGAGGAACTGGAAATTGATAAGGTCAGTGAACATACCAGAGCCTATATTAAGATTCAGGACGGCTGTAACCAGTTTTGTTCTTACTGCATTATTCCTTATACCCGCGGCAGAATCCGCAGCCGTGAATTAGATGATATTTTAAAGGAAGTACACCGCCTTGCGGACAACGGTTATCAGGAAATCGTGCTGACCGGAATCCACCTGACTTCCTATGGCGTGGATAATCAGAAGGGCAGTCTGTTAGAAGTCATTTCACGGATTCATGAAATCGAAGGTGTGAAGCGAATCCGTCTGGGTTCATTAGAGCCGCGTGTTGTGACGGAAGAATTTGTATCAGCACTCGCCGCCATGGAAAAAGTATGCCCGCATTTTCATCTTTCCCTGCAAAGCGGCTGTGACAGCGTTTTAAAGCGCATGAACCGCAAATATACCACTGCCGAATATGAAGAAGGCTGTCGTATCCTTCGTAAATATTTTAACAATCCGGCGATTACGACCGATGTATCGTGGGATTCCCACAGGAAACAGAAGACGAATTTGAAACGACCTACGAATTTGTAAAACGGATTCATTTTTATGAAATGCACGTGTTTAAATATTCCAGAAGAAAAGGTACGGTTGCCGATAAAATGGACGGTCAGGTCGATGAAAAGATTAAGACACAGCGAAGCGGACGTCTTCTGGCACTTGAAAAGGAAATGTCTGCGGCATACCGCAAAGAAAGCATCGGCAAGACAATGCAGGTTTTAATTGAAGAAAAAATGAACTACAACGGCACAGACTACATGGCTGGATATACGAAAAACTATATCCGTGTGCTGATTCCGGCGAGTGACCGGATGACTAAAGCCGCCGTCAATACCATTGTTACCGTAAACTGTAAGCAGATTACGGAAGATGAACTGTATATTATCGGCGAACTTCTTAATTCTGGTGAAAATTTTCATATTAAAAGTGCTTGCATTTTATAAAAGGATATATTATAATCAGACCCATAATTATATATTTCACAAAGCGATGAAGGAAACAAGTAGTATCTGTGAAAAGCAACAGAGAGCAGCCGGAAGGTGAGAGGCGCAGACTGGAAGCAGATATGAATACATTCCGGAGCAGCACTCCAAACAAGACAATACTTTAGTAGGCAGTGACGGATTGGTACACGTTATCGTACCCGGAGTATATTTGTACTTCATGAGATAAGCAGTGTGAGCTGTTTATGAATAAAGGTGGTAACACGTAAGCATCAGCTTTCGTCCTTTTAAATAAGGGCGGAGGCTTTTTTACGTTATAGAAATTGTGCTGCAGACATGGTGCGCCGCCCTTGCTTGAAAAACAAGTGTCTGCGGAAACGGAGGATTTTATGACATTATATGATGAATTAGTGGCAAGAGGACTGATTGCCCAGGTAACAGATGAAGACGTTATCAAAGACTTAATCAACAACGGAAAAGCAACCTTTTATATCGGATTTGACCCAACGGCAGACAGCCTTCATGTCGGACACTTTATGGCACTGTGCTTAATGAAGCGTCTTCAGATGGCAGCAATAAGCCGATTGCACTCGTTGGCGGCGGTACAGCCATGATTGGTGACCCGTCAGGACGTTCCGATATGAGAAAAATGCTTACAACCGAGCAGATTGAACACAACTGCGAATGTTTTAAGAAGCAGATGAGCCGTTTTATTGATTTCTCAGACGATAAAGCACTTCTTGTCAACAACGCAGACTGGTTGTTAAAGTTAAATTATGTCGAGCTGCTCCGCGAAGTCGGCGCATGCTTTTCTGTCAATAATATGCTGCGTGCGGAGTGCTACAAGCAGAGAATGGAAAAGGGCTTAAGCTTCTTAGAATTTAACTACATGATTATGCAGTCTTACGACTTTTACATGTTATACCAGAAATACGGCTGTAATTTACAGTTCGGTGGTGATGACCAGTGGAGTAATATGCTTGGCGGTACTGAATTAATCCGTAGAAAATTAGGCAAGGATGCAAGTGCCATGACCATTACTCTGCTTTTAAATTCGGAAGGCAAGAAGATGGGTAAGACACAGTCCGGTGCCGTATGGCTCGACCCTGAAAAGACATCTCCGTACGAATCTACCAGTACTGGAGAAATGTTGCCGATGCCGATGTATTAAAATGTATCCGTATGCTGACATTCCTTCCGCTTGAAGAAATTGATGCAATGGATTCATGGGAAGGCGCACAGTTAAATAAGGCAAAAGAAATTCTTGCATTTGAACTGACAAAGATGGTTCACGGTGAAGAAGAAGCTAAAAAGGCAGATGCAGCAGCAAAGGCAATCTTTACAGGCGGCGATTCAACAGATATGCCGGGTGCAAGCTTAACAGAAGATGCTTTCAAAGATGGTATTGTTGATGTCATTACACTGGTACATCAGGCAGGACTTGCCTCTTCACGTTCTGAAGCAAGACGTGCCGTACAGCAGGGCGGTATCTCTGTAAACGGTGAAAAGGTAACGGAAATTGATGCTTCTTTTGCAAAGGACGTTTTTGAAGGAGAAGGCGCCGTTGTAAAGAAGGGTAAAAAGACTTTCCGCAAAGTGACAATTTCTTAAATCAATATATTTTAAGGAGTTTCATGGAAAGGATTGTGCCTTATGAAAAAGAAGAAATTATCTATGTCAGGATTTTAACCGTCATCGGTGCTTCGGCACTTGATGGCGTTAATTCTGATTTTCGGTGCTGGGAGCGGACTGTTCCAGCGCATTGCAAACGGTATCAACGACACTACACTGCAAATTAAGCAACGCCGATGCCGCAATTTACAGCCTTTATTTTTATAAAGGACTGGATGTCCTTTACCGGATTTTATATGCGGTTCACGGTTTTCGGACTGATTCTGACAGTCCGCCGCCATGTTTTTTAAGTTAAAGGTGCCGGCATTTATGCGGTATTAAGCTCTGTACTTGCCATTGTCACCGGTGCATATATTGTCCTGTGCAGTATTTTTGAAGGAAATACCGCACTACGCCGCATAGTGATTTATTTTTACTTAAAAGACGTGCAGACTGTAGCGCCGGAGCATTTATTGGGATTGCATTGGATAGCCGGTGTATTTTTAATCGTACTGGGTGTATTCTGCCTGGTGATTGTAAAGGGAACACGGCTTGACAAAATGAAAGCGTACAGCAGTAACAGTAAAGCCGCCTGCTACAGCATATTTATTCCGGTGCTTATGGGCAGTATGGTCTTTGAATTTTTACGGGAATTACTGATTTCCGTGCTATGCCAGCACGGAGACACTTACACGGCTTCGGCTTATGCGTGTATCCGAAGTTATTATTTTGAGTGGGAATGGTTTTTTGACTATCCGTATGTATTGTATCTGATTCTTACCGTACTGGGTGTCATTGTTCTTTCCAAAATCAAACTGCCGTTACCTGAAAAATTACGCTCTGCATGGCTTGTGCCTGGCATTTTAACGGTTATCGGTGTCGTGCGCAGTATCGTGTATTTATTCAATGCGCCGCCGCTGTTCGGGTATCTGACGTTTGATGAAAAACTGTGTGATGTCATTGAAAGTGCATATCCGCTTTATATGCTCGTTTACATTCTGGATATGGTCTTTTTAATGGCTCTTGTGGTTATGATTTTGCAGGAGCAGGGCAGTACAAAAAAAATACTGGCTGTCTGCGGCATTGCCACAGCAGTCAGTATCATAGGGATTCTTATCTGCGGATTTACCGCGGGGCTTCCGGCAATGTATATTACCGCTGCCGCCGCAGATGTCATCGGATTAATCGGCCTGCTTTATCGCGGAAATATCCGTGGAAGCCATCATTGAGTAATTCGTGTAATAAACGACAAATCCCGGTTTGGCAGAAGCAGGTTTTTTAACCTCTTTCTTAATTACATAATCAATTTCAACCTTGTCCTGGTCGCGTCCTTTGGAGTAATAAGCCGCAAGACTTGCCGCTTCTTCAAAGGTGCGGTCAGGCAGTTCTTTGCCGCCGGTTCTTACGATAACGTGGGAACCCGGCATTTTTTTTGCATGAACCACCAGTCGTTGCCGTTGGCAAATTTAAAGGTAAGCTCATCATTCTGAAAATTATTCTTTCCGACATACATATCGAAGCCGTCCGAAGAAATATAGTGGAACGGTTTACTCGTCACTTTTTCCTTTTTGCCGCCTTTGCCCTTACGGTGAATGTAGCCTGCCTGAATCAGTTCTTCTTTTAATTCGACAAGGTCTTCTTCATTGACTGCAATATCAAGTGCCGTTGCAATAGATTCCAGATGCTGTGTTTCCGCTTTTGTTTCCTCAATCAGCTTGGAATCTGCTTCAAATGTACGTTTAAGCTTATTGTAGCGGTTAAAATATTTCACGGCATTTTCAGACGGTGTGAGCATCGGATCAAGCGGAATGGAAATCTCCTCGTTGGTGTAATAATTTAATGCCGTAAAAGACTTTGCACCCTCCGGGATATTGTAGCCGTAGGTGTTAATCAATTCCCCGTATACACGGAATTTTTCTCTTTTTTCGGTATCCTTTAACTGTTTTTCCTGAATATCCAGCTTTTTATAGGAACGCTCCAGTGCTGTTGATACAATCCGTCGCAAATCCGAAGATTTCTGGCGGATTCGCGTAAATTTATCTTTTTCCGAATAAAAGCTTCGAAGCAGGGCACTGATAGAATCAAACGGCGTACAGTCCGCATACATCGCCATCGGAATCGCTGAAAATTCCTTTGGTTCACCGTTTTCATAAAAAATATTCGGCGCAAACTGACCGCTTTTTATCTGTTCCATGCAGTCCGAAAAAATGTGGTATAAGTGAAGCTGCTCATTTTCCTCCAGACAGTTTGCCGGTTTTTCGCTTGAAACAGAAGCTTCATAGCAGATTTCCTCCGCAACGGCAGGACTGATACCGGTATAGCCGGTGTAAACCGCCTTTGAAAGCGGCATCGGCTTTGTAAAAACAGCTTCTGCAAATTCGGCATCGTTTGTCTGCAGCGGATTCTTTTTATGCATGGTCTGCGGGATAAAATACGTCCGTCCCGGCAGCACCTCACGCACGGAGCTTGTCTGTGAAGAAATGTGCTTAATGCTGTCTAAAATATTTTGTTTGTCATCACAAAAAATGATGTTGCTGTGCTTTCCCATAAATTCGGCAATCAGGTGCTTGCGGCACAAATCACCTAAATCATTTAAGTGTTCAATTTCAAAATCAAGGATTCGCTCCAGTCCCGGCTGTGTAATCGAGATAATTCTGCCGTTGTTTAAATGCTTGCGTAAAAGCATACAGAAATTCGGTGCCGTCATCGGACTCGGTTTATTTTCTTCTGAAAGATAAATCAGCGGCAGGCTGGCATTGGCTGAAATGACAAGCCTGTACTGCTGTTTTGGTGTTTTAATCGTAAAGAGCAGTTCATCGGTTTCCGGCTGTGCGATTTTATAAAGTCTGCCGCCAAGTAAGGTCTGCTCTAATTCCTGTCTGATATTTGCAATTACAATTCCATCTAAAGCCATTGTTTTAATTCCTTTATATCTATTTTTTATGTAGTCCCATGATAGCACATTTTTTGACTGGTGTCTTGTACTTTTGCACAGGAGTTGCTATAATACATTGGTTATTGATATAATCAAAATAAAACTACCGAAACATCAGTTTGGATTGGAGGACACAATGATAAAGAGCATGACTGGCTTTGGCCGCAGTGAAATAAGTGAGGGGAAACGCAAGATTTCCGTGGAAATGAAGTCAGTTAATCATAGATATTTGGAAGCGGGTATCAAAATGCCAAAGAAATTAAACATTTTTGAGGCGCGTATCCGTGATTTAATTAAAAAAATATGCACAGCGCGGAAAGATTGACATTTTCATTACCTATGAAGACCTTTCCGAAACCAATGTCAATTTAAAATATAACCGCGACATTGCGGCAGAATATATGGATATATTTGAACAGATGGCATCACAGTTTCATCTTGACAATGATATGACGGTTTCCGCACTTTCAAGATATCCGGAGGTCATTACGACAGAGGAAGTCAAGGTCGATGAAGAAGAACTGTGGCATTTTATTGAAAAAGCCGTATGCGCCGCGTGTGAACAGTTTGTTGCCGCCCGTATTACCGAAGGGGAACATTTAAAGAAAGATTTGCTTGATAAGCTTGATAATATGGCAGGACTGGTTGATTTTATCGAAGCGCGCAGTCCGCAGATTATGAAAGAGTACCGCGGCAAATTAGAGCAGAAAGTGACAGAGCTTCTCGGAGAAAATCCGTTTGATGAAAATAAAATGGCGGCGGAAGTGATTTTATATGCGGATAAAATCTGTGTTGATGAAGAAACTGTCCGTTTAAGAAGCCATATCGACCATGCAAAAAGCTGCTTGAACGAAGACGGCGGTATCGGCCGCAAGCTGGACTTTATCGCACAGGAAATGAACCGCGAAGCCAACACCATTTTATCGAAAGCAAATGACCTTGAAATTTCAAATAAGGCGATTGATTTAAAAACAGAAATCGAAAAGGTACGCGAACAAATTCAGAATATTGAATAAAACTGCTTGCCAGCTTTCGGAAACTTATGTATAATAAAGAGTACGAATGAAAATAGAGGGATTGCCATGAATAACAGAGGAATTTTAATTGTTCTTTCCGGATTCTCAGGAGCCGGTAAAGGAACGGTTGTAAAGAACATTTTAAAGACGTATCCGGATGAATATGCGGTATCTGTTTCTGCAACCACAAGAGCGCCAAGAGAAGGTGAAACCGACGGCAGAGAATATTTTTTCAAATCCACTTCCGAATTCCAGAAGATGATTGCCACAGGCGAACTGATCGAATATGCGCAGTACGTGGGCAACTATTACGGCACACCGCGCCGCTATGTGGAAGAACAGCTTGAAGCCGGTAAGAATATCATCCTTGAAATTGAGATACAGGGAGCTTTTAATATTAAAAAGATGTTTCCTGATGCGGTGCTGATGTTTTTAATGCCGCCGACTGCGGCAGAGCTTGAAAAGCGTCTGCGTGGCAGGGGAACAGAAGACGATGCCACGATTAAAGCGCGTCTTGCCCGTGCGACACAGGAAGCGGAAGGCGTTGAAGGGTATGACTATATTGTTATCAATGATACGGTCGATGCCTGTACACAGCGTATCCACGAAATTGTTACCAGTGAGAAGATGAAAGCTTCCCACAACCTGACTCTGATTGAAGACATCAGAGAAGACTTAAAAATCTATGCAAAAGGAGAATAAACCATGATACATCCATCGTATTCAGAATTAATGAACGTTATCAACAGCGAGGTAGAAGAAGGCGAACAGCCGTTAGTACAGAGCCGCTATTCAATTGTAAAGGCTGCTGCTACCCGTGCAAAGCAGATTATTGATTCCAGAGCCATTGAAGAAAAGCTTTTGAAAATGCCTGAAAAGGATAAGGATAAGGTCAGTGAACCGGTACTTTCCGATGACGAAGAATTCCGTTTAAAGCTCGGTGAGCCGACTATTCCGAAGTCAAGCAACATGAAGCCTTTATCAATCGCCGTAGAAGAACTCTACGAAGGCAAGGTAAAGATTGTAAACAACGCAAACGACATCAGCGAAGATGAATAAAGCCAATATAAAATAATGCACT
>ENA-OQIO01000414-OQIO01000414.1-human-gut-metagenome-genome-assembly--contig:-NODE-414-length-23089-cov-3.953053_pt1 | contig 23089 bp, 25 predicted proteins | sample MGYA00242573_ERZ504737 | MGnify/ENA primary metagenome ERZ504737 (study PRJEB26092, sample SAMD00036203) | human gut metagenome | host: Homo sapiens | study: EMG produced TPA metagenomics assembly of...
CTACAAATACAACTAGATGGAGTTTTGGGCAGGCAGTGGAATGTAGAAAAAGAATTATAGAGAGAAGGCTTTGGGTCAATAGAAATGACCCAAAGCCTTCTTCTTAATCAATCCCATCTGTCTCAATAATAAACCGTACTTCTCCGGTCTGTTCTTCTAACTTACCACCATAATTATCATATTCGGCGTCCGCTTCTTTGACCGCTTTCATTCTTTTGGAGAGATTCTTCAGATCATCCCCGCCTAGTTTTTTAAGTTCCTGGATTCCTTCTTTATCAAAAAGAGTAAGTCCTTCAGAGAGAGAAGAGATTCCTTCGGCAAGGGTTGTGTATCCTTCTTTTAGCTCTTTCCCGGCTGTGCCCAGTTTCGTGGCTCCTTGAGAGAGCGTTGAACTACCTTCGGACAGCTGCTCGATTCCATGTTGGAAGGAGGTAAGTCCCTGAGTAAGTTGTAAACTGCCGGCAGATAAAGCAGAAAGTGAGTTCTGTAAAGTCTCTAATGTCTCACTGAGAGAAGAAAGACTCTGCGTTGCCTCAGCAAAGGAACCGGCACCAGAAGACATCTGGTCAAGCGTAGTATGACAGGAAGCAATCAGCTCTGTCAGGCTGTTTAATGTTCCTTCCGTGGCGGATTTCAGCTGATCGATCTCTGTGGAGGAAGAGGGAAGATCAAGGTTCTGATCAATTGCAGATGCAATCGTATCATTTATTTCATTCTTTAATTGTGACATCTTATCGTTGACAGCATTTTTAGATTCTTCTGATAATTCAGAATCGGATGCAGTTTCAGAAACAATCTGATCGATCGCAGACTGGACAGCATCTGTCGCAGCGGTTTTGGACTGTTCTTTTGCATCTTCTGTGATAGAAGATTTCAGAGTATCCCAGTTGACGGATGCGAAGGAGGATTTTGCCTCTGCAAGGAGGAATCAACAGAATCCAGCTGTTGTCTAAGTGATTTGATCTGTTCCTGAAGTGATGAAACTGTTTCAGCAGACGGAATAGAACTGGAATCCGTGTTAATCTGACCAGAGAGAGCAGAATTCAACTGTTCAAGTCCATTTTGAAGAGAAGAAGCACCTGAAACCAGCTTTCCGGAATTTTCATTAAGTGCAGTTACACCGTCATCTAAAGTGTCTGTTCCCTCGCAAGTTGTGAGACACCGTCTACATATTGCCCAAGATAACTTTGATAAGTAGAAGCGCCGCCTAGCAGCTGCGCTGCTCCGTCAGCTAGTTTGCCGGATGCATCTCCGAGTTCCTGCAGGCTGTCAGCTGCATCCTCCATATCGTCAAAGGAATCTTCTTCCAGATCTTCAAACAGACCGGAGGAAATTACGGTCGCAGTAAAGTCCATCTCAAAATCTGTTACATCTGCAGTTACTTCCACTGACTCTGGGATAGAGATACCTTCCGTAGGTTCGTAATCAGTGAGTTTCAGACTGTCTGTGAGTCCCGGGCAGGCATAACCGACAACAACGCTTTGGTCATTTATTGTAAATATTTTACCATTCGTCACCTGGATATTAGAAGCAGTGTCTTCCGGAAGGATCATGGCAGAGATCACTGCGAATGGAAACTGGAGAAGTCAATCTCTTCACCATTTACAGTTACATTTTCTTCGGTAGTATTTTCATAATCAAAACGAATTCCAAGTTTTCCACTTTTTCCGGAGAGATCTTCCGGCTGTATAGACTTTCCATCCAGTGTGTAACTGATTTTTACATTTATAGGAAGTTCTTCCGTAGAAGTACCTTCATAATGAATGTCCGCCCCTTTGTTTTCCCAGGTAATCGTCCCGTTAGAGGATTGGGTGAAGGACTCATTACCTTTCGTATTTTTTATGTCTTTCAGAGTTGAGAAGTCTTTGATTTCCTTTGATGTTCCGGTATTTTTTAAGTCTGTCTGGACTTTGATCTCATGTATCGTTCCGCTTGCATCAGCCTTTACATATACGGTTTCTGATTTATCAGCATCTGAAGCAGTAGTAGCTGTAGTGGTGTCAGTTGAGCATCCTGTCAGACTTGTGGCAGAAATCAGGACAAGACTGGCGCACAGACCGGGAACTAATTTTTGTAAAATTTTTCTTTTCACGAGAAATCCTCCTTTCAAATGGTACCTGCACTGTTATGCCTAACTTAGAAGTTTGCAGGTACAGTCACGATTATTCAATATTTTTTAAGGCCTGATCCATAGGAACTTCTTGATCCTGCGGTATTCGGTCAATGCAACAAGCAAGTAAGTTACGAATCCTAGCAGGAACATTTTTACATACAGGACCGGATTAATGTACAATGGAATCCAACCAGAAATACTGCTGAGCATAATTCCGCGGAAGAGAGCGTTCATAAGAACTGTTTCGATCGGAAAACTCAGAAGCAGGAAAACCACGACCATAATGGTTGTAGACAGCAGATACAGACTGCTGATCTCCCGGTCAGAGTATCCAAGTATTTTTGTCATAGAGATCGACTGTGCATTCTTTTCGATAATGATCTTTGACAAAAGATAGATCAGAATCATAAAAAGCACGATTGAAAATCCGTCTAGCAGATACATCATGCTTCCCATCGAAACATTTAGCTGTCTGGAAATCTTGGACAAACTGTCGAGGTCAATCACAGAACCGATGTATTTCGGATCAATATCTGTGATCTCGCTGTCTGAGAGAAAACCGCTGAAATAATCGGAGCCAAGATCAAACAGTTTATTAAGCTGTTCTTGTGGAAGGAAGACTGTCAGCCCCCCTTCATAATCGTAGATTCCTTCAACATAAAATGTGTAGGTATCATCTTCATAAGCTTCTTTTAAAGTGATTTTATCACCGATATCCAGAAGATATTTATCTGCGTATGCAGAAGAAATATATACAGGAGTTACAGTCGAAGAATCTGTCTGGGTCGATCCGTCCTTATTAGTTGCAGTTTCCTGAAAATCAATCGGAAGATAGCGGCTGTTATCTGCAAGTCCATAGAGCAGGATTTCCTCTTCCTTATATTCCTTATCTGTTGTTTCAGTGAATAAGCACTGAATTTCTCGGCATCAGGATTATCAGTTTCCACCTCATGCTGAAAATAGAGCATATTCACAAGGCTCTCCAGCTTATGATCTTCGTCCATGGCGTTGATCGGTATCTGCAAAATGTACTGGTAGTTACAAAGCAGGTTATCTTCTAGAACAGTCTGATAATGATCGAGTACAGCAGGGAAGAGCAGACCGAACATCAACAGAAGGTTTGCAAATAAGATTCCGAGGAACAGCAGAAGGTAATTGCTGACATTCTGGAAAATCACACGCAGTCTGAAACGACTGAAAAATGGAATCCTTCTACTCAGTGATAATGCATGCTTCTGTTGTCTTCTCTTTAAGTCTCTGCGGAGGAACTTCAAAGGAGAAAGTGATAATCTTCTGCGAAGTACGGTATAATTGACGAGAAGCATTAGCAAGATCGGAATGATCGTAGTAAGCAGAAATGCTTCTGCGTTCCAGACGGTTACATATGTCGGAAGGCTGTAGCTTCCATAATACATACCGGCGCAGACATCTTTCATGATGGTATAGCCGAGAATATTTCCAATGAAAGCACCAATTAGCGTGACAAGGATCGGCATGGCCATATAATGTCGGATCAGTTCATTTCTGGTGTAGCCGCTGGCAAGAAGAGTTCCGATGACATTTGCCTCTTTTGCAATGGTGTTGCTGATCGTAATGCCAAAGACAAACGCCATGATCGCAATTACGATATAAAGAAATACGATCATCATTGCGCGGTCGCTTCCCATATCATCCCGGGTAAATGTGATTGCCTGGTTGAGATAACGCGGAACGAATTCTTCCAGAGAAACATCCTTGTTGATTGCTTTCATCAGATCATCAGATACTTCTTTTTCTTCTTTCTCTGTCGTAGGTTCATCGTTGTATTTCCACGCATAGCAGTATTTTACAAGTGGAGAATCCAAAGATTCAAATGCTTCGGACGTTACAACTCCAATTCCGAATTTGACAGAATCAAACATGGAATCGTTGTTGTTCTGGAAAAGACAGCTGTAATCCGGAAGAGCAATGAATCCGGTTACTTTCCAGCTCTGCGTATCACTTTTCAGTGTGTCTCCGATGGAAATCTTATTGTTGTCAGCATACATACGGTCGATTGCGATTTCATTTGCCGCTTTTGGAAATTCTCCTTCCATGAGGCAGGCAAGATTCACCTGCTCCCTGTTTGCAAAGATACGCATTGTGCTGCCATTTGTTAAATCCTGTTCCAGATAGAAATTGTCATAGATACGGATACCATTTTCTTCCACAGACTGAATCTGCGCATCGTTCATTTTTTCAGAAGTGCGGAAATGCCCGTTCTCTGTATTATAGTTGTCAATTCCTTCAGTATAAGCCTTGATCATGCTGCCATCGGCAACAAGAAATCCGGAGACAAATCCGATGGTTATTACAAGAAGAAGGAAGATAACAAGATACTTACCAAAGTCTTTCCGGAATTCTTTGGGGAGACGTTTGTTTAATGGATTTTTCATTGTCTGCAGCCTCCTTTACCAGTCGAGTTCCTGCGCACTGACCTTATGATCGTTCAGATAATTTTTTCGTATCATACCGTCACGGATTCGGACAACACGGTCTGCCATATCTTTGATCGCATCGTTGTGCGTTACCATTACAACTGTATTACCGTACTTTTGATTGACTGTTTCAATCAGCTTCAGTATCTCTTTTGATGTTTTATAATCAAGCGCACCGGTTGGCTCATCACAGAGCAGAATATCAGGATTTTTAACAATCGCCCGCCCAATTGCAGTACGTTGCTGCTGACCTCCGGAGAGCTGATTCGGCAGTTTTTCTGATGTGCAGAAAGACCAAGGGTATCAAGAAGTTCATCTACATCTAACGCGTGATCACTTAAGTAAGCACCGACTTCAATATTCTCGCGCACGGTAAGATTCGGAATCAGATTATACATCTGGAAAACATATCCGAGATGCTTCCTTCGGTATTGACTCAAGCGTTTTGCAGTCATTTTTTCCATCAGTTCGCCTTCAATTGTGATCTGCCGCTGTCTGCACGGTCAATACCTCCGATGATATTCAGCAAAGTGGATTTTCCCGAGCCGGAAGGTCCAAGAAGAACACAGAATTCTCCTTTTTCAATCGATAGATCAATGCCTTTTAAGACTTCTACACGACTGTCGCCTTGTCCAAAGGATTTTTTGATATTGGTTAAGGATAAAAACATAGTTCGCCCCCTGTTCTGTGTGAGAATGAAGTTTATCTTAGTTAGGAATACTCTGACTTCAAGCAAGATAGATAAAGCTCACACATATTAGAAAAGAATAGTTATTGTTAGTTATATCTAACAAAATTATATCACAGAGATGTAAGAAAGACATTATAAAAAATGTACAAAATTGTGTCTTTTTGATATAATGGTTACTGTTCACACGATGTGCGACCAGCAACGCATCTCGCCATTTTAAATCGCCTTTGGCGATGGGGCGAGATGCATTCAAGCCAAAACATGCATCCTCCGTGTCAATCAGCGGAGTGATTGACAGGGAGTGAACAGTAACTTTTTTACTGCCTTCTATCATATGATGTAACCGGATTGCTCCATTGCTATGCAATTCCCGCAATCCTCGAACATCATCATATCATGTATCGTGAAAAATTTCCAGTCTTCCCTTAAAGAAATTGTCGACATTTTGTCTATAATCTAGGTTAAACATTTCTTCAGTTTTAAATTATATTCTCTTAATAAATTTTACTTTTCTTTAGCTTTCGTGACACGAGGTGTTCACAATTCTTCCGTATAATAACATCATCAAGTTGATACAAATGAATTACAAAAGTATCATAAATAGAAAAGAAGACGGTGATTGTATTAGCGACAGATCTTTTATGATTGCCGGACTTCGACCAAAAATTACGAATAGTTTATATAGATAATGGCCCGGTGCAGTGCACCGGGCCACGTTTTTGTTATTATATTTTCTTAACCTCTTTTTCCATTTTTCAGATCTTCCACAATTTCATTGTAACGTTTTTTTATTCAAACGATAGAAAAACAGAACAACTGCTGTGACAATCCACAAAATTCCTGGAATTGTTGAAAATGCATGTTTCATAACTGCAATTACTTCCGGATTCTGTACCTGATTTGCCACATATCCATATTTACCAAGCAGAGCTGCAAGGAGTGCAGTTCCTATAGCCATTCCGATTTTATTTCCAAGAGAAACAAATGCATACTGGAATCCATCATTTCTAAGTCCTGTTTTCCACTCACCGTATTCCACACAATCCGGAATGATCGCATAGATTGCAGTGTTAAATCCTGAAAAGAAGAACTGTGTAATACCTGCCAATGCATAGAATACAATTGGAGATTCTTTTACATTAAAGAAGAACATTGCAAGCATAGCGATTCCTGTAAGTAATGCAAAAACAGATGCTGTTCTTCCTTTATTATTCAACTTGCGGAATACCGGCTGGAAGCAAGCTGCACCGATAATTGAAGGAATAATAATACACATGGAATATGTTGTATAATAGGAAGCATCTCCTTCTACATAAGTGAAGTAATATAAAATATCTGCATTTCTTCCATATAATGTGAATCCAAACAGCACCTGTCCAACTAATGCAAGCAGATATGGTCTATTCTGCATAACGGCCTTCAGTTGTACTTTAATGGAGATTTTTTCTTTCTCCGGAATTGTCACCTGCTCTTTTGTCTTTGCAAAACAGAAGAAATGACATGCAGCAAAGATGCATCCGTAAATAATTGCAACAAACAGGTAACCGTTCTTTACACTGTTGCTTCCAAGCCTGCTGATCAGTGGCACTGTTACGATATTGATGATTCCGATTGCAATCATTGCTGCTACGGAACGAGATGTGTTGATCTTGGCACGCTCATCAATATCCTGTGTCATAGCACCGCAAAGTGTTCCATATGGAATGTTTACACAAGTGTATCCTAAGACAAGAAGACAGTATGTAATTACCATGTAAACTATTTTCGATGTATTTGACCAATCTGGGTGCGCCCAGAAAGAGAGGATCAAAAGCACTGATGTAATCGGTGCTGCCACTAACAACCATGGACGGTATCTTCCCCATCTTGTGTTTGTTTTATCTGTTAATCCACCTACGATCGGATCATTGATTGCATCCCAGAATCTTGAGAAAAGCATCAATGCTGATACTGCTGCCATACTGATTCCAAATACATCTGTATAGAAAATCATTAAAAAGTTACTGACAAACATCCAGCTAAAGTTACATCCTACATCTCCGAAACCATATGCAATCTTGCTGATCAGAGGCACTTTTCCATTATTGCTCTCGTTTTCCATTAATACCTCCTTGCCAGAGTTTCTGATAAAACTCTCTTCTTTCTTGATTCGATCACCTATTTCTCCTGCACATTGATGATTACTTTCATCGTTGTCTCGCGGTTATCATCAATATACTGATATGCTTTCAGATAATCTTTGAATGCAAATGTCTTAGAAATCAATGGTCTTAAATGAACTTTTCCTTCATTTACAAGTTCTATACCATCTACATAATCATCATGACGATACATCATTGTGCTCTTGATATCCAGTTCGTGATCATTTGCAACTGCAAGGTCTACTGTTGCCATTCCCGCAAATACGGCAACAAGAACGATGATACTTCCTTTTCTTGCGTATTTAATTGCCTGTCCCATTGTGATATTATTTCCTGCGCAATCATAGATCACATCTGCTTGTCAGGACCAAAGGCTTCAACCATTGCCTCTCCAAAGTCCTTCTCCATAGTATTAACGCATACATCAATACCACATTCTTTTGCCTTATCCAGACGAAGGTCGCTGACATCTGTGATCATTACCTTTGCGGCGCCCATTCCTTTTGCTGCCTGTGCAACCAGGTTACCGATCGGTCCTGCACCAAGAACTGCAATATTCAATCCCTTTACATCTCCTACCTGCTTTACTCCATGCACTGCAACTGCCAGAGGCTCGATCATGGCACCTTCTTCATAAGACATATCTTCCGGAATCGGTGTTACTTTAGAGGCATCTACTGCAAAATATTCTGAAGCTGTTCCTGTTGTCTGGAATCCCATAACCTTAAGTTCCTCACAAAGGTTATATTTTCCATGGCGGCACGGATAACACTGTCCGCAGTAAACCTGTGGCTCGATCGTAACTTTCTGTCCTTCATGAAATTCTGTAACATCTTTTCCGACCTTGGCAATCTCACCGGATACCTCATGTCCCTGAGTCACCGGGTATTTTGTAAATGGATGCTTTCCATGATATACGTGAATATCAGATCCACAGATTCCAATATTCATAATCTTAACTAGTACCTGATCATCTTTCACTTCCGGAACCGGTACCTCTCTGAAAATAATTTCTCCCGGGTTTGTCATTACCTGCTGTAACATAATGTTTTCCTCCTTTATTGAATATCTTTTATTAAATGTTTTATTAAAGTAATTACATTATTGTTTAGGAAATGTATTTTGTCAATATGTTATTGTTCAATTCTGCCTATTGCACAAGATTTCGCTATAATTTTTATGCACTTTGCGCAAAAAAAGTCCAGGGAAGAAACATGTATTAAAAATGTTTCTTCTCTGGATTTTCTAAATTTCCATCATTCTGATCGTTATAATTTTTTAATAAAAGCCTGCAAATAATGTTTTGCCACACCAACTGCCGAGGCTTCTCTCTTATATGAACAAACTTTCAGGTATCTCGCATCATGCTCAAATCCATTATATTCCATTACTTTTTTCCCTAAGGTTATCATATGATCTGCAAGATATCCCCCTACTTCTCCTCCAAGAATAATATCCATATCATATGCCATTCTCAGATTTGAAATAAGGATTGCCAGATTATTAAGATACTCTTTCCAAACCTTCACAGCCTGTCCGTCCTGCTCTTCCACCTTCTTCATAAACTGTTCCAGTGTCTCTTTGGTATCATCTGTCAGCACGCTCGCCGCACAGTAAGCATCCGCACAGCCTTGTTTTCCACAATAACATTTCTTTCCGCCCGGAACAAGGATCATATGTCCAAATTCTCCGGCTTTCTGATTCGCTCCCGGAATCAATTTCCCGTCAATGCAAAATGCTCCTCCGAGTGTATTATTCAATGAAAGATACAATGCATTTCTATAGTTATTTAAATCCTCTGCCATCATTGCCGCATTGGCATCATTTTCAAAATAAACCGGAAGTGAAAAGACCTGTTCCAAAAAGCTTAAACTATAATTCTCCAATTGGAGCGCATGAGATTTGATCAGCATTCGTTCTTTCGAATTAACAATTCCCGGAATTGAAATTCCGATTCCCAAGATTCGTTCTCTGTGTTCTACATCTGAAAGAAATCTTTCCAATGCTTCGCTCAATTGTAAGTAGTAAGCGGCCTCTGTTGAAAATTCTAAGCGGATCCTTTCATATTTCTCTATCTCATAGCTCAAATTCACAAGTACAAATCCTGCATGCTTCGCAGTGATCCTTATTCCAACTGCATAACGATATGCTGGATTAATACTGATTCGTTTTGCTTTTCGCCCGCCTGTAGATTCATATTCTCCGGTTTCAACCGCAATTCCATTAGCCAAAAGCTCATTCACATTCGACAATACAGTCGGCATACTAAGATTGAGATCCTTCGACAATTCCACTTTAGACGTTGCTTCGTGATTTATAATATAATTTACTATTTTTGATTTTGTGATATTTCTCTTTTCCGCTCCAGCCATATCCAAGGCTCCTTTTATAAATTATTTTATAAAAGTATCTTATCCCTTCTTTGCCGGTTTGTAAAGGTTACAAATCCATTTTATTCTTCTACTTCCACCGGATTTGTCACGCTGACCTTGTGGTCATACCATGTTCCCTTTTTTCCAATCAATGCAAGATCAAATTCTTTGTCCAGTGCCGGAACCGGAACGTCAAATCCATAAACCTCATCAGATGTTCCATCGCTGTAATTAATAGTATCTGTTGTAGGCTGAAGCAGTTCTGCGCCGTCCTTCTGTGCATCCTCGGCAGTTCCTTCGAACAGATTGACAATATTTTTTGATACCAGGCTGATATGGATCGTCATTTTGCCGTCTTCTACTGTCAGTGTTCCTTTTCCGTCCATCGCTTCATTTACATGGAACATAGAACTGTCTGTCTTAAATTCTGCTGTGTATGTTCCGTCTTCTAACGCTGCCTTTTCATCCCCTGCCTTATCCTCAGCATCCTCTTTTGTATCAGCCTGCTCTGTCTGTGCTTTTCCGCTGTCTTTCGTCTCTGCACTATTTCCACATCCCGTAAACGCAAATGCAATCATAGAAACTGAAACCAGTACCATTAATAACTTCTTTTTCATCTAAATACTTCCTTTCATTGATTCAAAAAAGGTCATGCAATTCCTTTTTCTCTGAACAAGCATGACCTTCTCAATATCTTCTTACAAATTACTCTGCATCAATTGCAGCCTGTGTATGTGCTACATACAGCTGCTGGATTGCCTGGATCTCTCCTAAACCTGCAATCTGAGTATCAATGCTGTCAAATGCTCCTGATGCCTCAAACTGGCTCTTCCAGGAATCATCGTCATCTCCGGCCATATCGTTGTTCGCATGGTCTCCTGCAACAACCATCAGCGGACGAAGGATTACTTTCTTATATCCTGCTTCTTTCAGTTTCTCGATCACTGCCTCGCAGGATGTATCTTCCGGCTCACCCTCTACAGTTCCGATAAATACATTGTCATATCCAAGCTGTTCCATCTGTGTCTGCATCTGAGAATAACTTACCTTTGCAGTATGAGATGTACCATGTCCCATGAATACAAATGCTGTTCCGTCTTCTTTTACTGCATCCAGACTGTCAAATCCTGCATCTTTAACAGCCTCTGCTGTGATTGCTTCCGCTACTGCTGCCTTATCTGCATTGATAACAGTCGCATCAGCTCCAACCTCTCCGAGAAGTGGCTCTGCAATCTTAACAGATTCAAACTTATCTTTATATCCCTCTAATGCTGCTGTAAGTTCATCATATTCTGCTCCATGCATCAGATGTGTCGGCTGTACAACAAGGTTCTTCACTCCATTGTCTACAGCTCTCTGCAATGCCTGATCCACATTGTCGATCTTCTCGCCATCACGGGCCTGTACGTGATTGATGATGATCTGTGCTGTAAATGCTCTTCTTACAGACCAGTCCGGATAAGCTGCCTGAACTGCCTTCTCAATACCACCGATATCTGTCGCACGGCTGTCATTAAAGGATGTTCCAAAACTTACTACAAGGATTTCATTTTCACCGATCTCATCAGCGTTGAGCGGATCATCCTTGGATGCATCTCCTGTATCTCTTCCGAAATAATCCGGATCCGCATTCTCTCCCTCAACAAGTTCTTTCTGTGCATCTGTCAATGCATCCCATGCTTCTTTCGCTGCTGTACACTGCTCATCTGTCTTGTCTGTTCTTTCCTGAACATAAATGTCATCAATCAGCTTCGCAACTTTATCTGCTGCTTCCTGATCACTGTCCTGTTTTGACTCTGTCTTTGTTGTGTCAGTGTTGTTGTCGCCCTTTGATCCACATCCTGCAATCATGGACACACTAAGTGTTGCTGCCAGTAAAACCATTAATACTTTCTTTTTCATTGTCATCCTCCTGATTTCTTGTTCTCAGAAATGAAAACACCCTCGAATCAAACGAGGGTACGCAAAGAAAAACCGGTGATTATTTACAACCTATCTGTAAATAATTACTGCAGTCTAAATCATTTTCTTTCGTACGGCCAATTCCTCGTGGCATGAACTCTTCATTCCTGTACTGCGAAAGGCAGGTCTCCCGGCTGATCGTTCAAACGCTTCTGCTTCACCTTCCCGGTCTCCCAGTGGTCTCAAAACACAAGCTCACGAAATACGGTGACGAGTTCGTACAGGATTCTCACCTGTTTCCCTTTTCACCAGTCCAGATTTCCCATGTCGTTCCCCTGATCATTCATAATCAGGACGCCATCATCCATCTGACTGACACCTCACGCATCTGTATTAAATTATATGTTACAACGGGGTCATTCTATCACACTTACATAAATGCGTCAAGAAATGTTATAAATCGGGGGATTTACCCTCTTTTCCGACTTTGATTTCCTCCGCAAAAATGATACAATATCCCTCAGAGACAAAATTTGTAACTAGGGTGGTTTATTATTATGAAAGAATCTAATAGACAAGCATTTCGTCGTGGTTTTCGCGATGGAATTCCGATTGGACTTGGATATCTTGCGGTCTCCTTTTCAATCGGTATCGCTGCAAGAAATATCGGCCTGAATGCATTTCAGGGATTCCTTATGAGTCTGTTAAATAATGCATCTGCCGGAGAGTATGCCGGACTGACTGTAATTGCTGCAAACTCTCCTTATATTGAGGTCGCAATTGTCACATTGATCACGAATGCACGTTATCTTCTGATGAGCTGTGCCATGAGTCAGCGTTTGAGTCCCGACCTTTCGTTAGGACACCGTCTGCTGATGAGTTATGATATCACAGACGAACTTTTTGGAATTGCGATCAGCAGACCCGGTACTTTAAACCCTTATTATACCTATGGCGCGATGGTAACTCCGCTTCCGGGCTGGGCTTTTGGAACTATGCTCGGTGTCATTGCCGGAAATATCATGTCACCGCGTATGGTCAGTGCATTTAGTGTTGCCCTCTTTGGAATGTTTATCGCTATCATCATTCCTCCTTCGAAGCAGAATAAAGTCGTTGCGGGACTGGTTACTCTTGCATTTATCTCAAGCTTCGCAGCAACTTGCCTGCCTTGGATCTCCACTCTGTCGGATGGTACCAGAACAATTATACTGACCGTTGTACTTTCAGCCGGAGCAGCATTCTTCTTCCCTATACCGACAGAAGATGAAACTTCAGCTTCAACTAAGCAATAATAAAAACGTAACTGTTCAGTTACTCAAAAGGAATAAAATTATGACACACAATATTATATTTATATTCTTATCATGGGCGGTATCTCTTATTTCATCCGCGTACTGCCGATGACCTTGATCCGAAAACCTTTGAAGAACCAGTTTCTTCAGTCCTTTCTATACTATGTACCTTATGTCACACTAGCAGTGATGACATTCCCGGCGATCCTTCATGCCACACAGTCTCCAATCTCCGGAGTTCTCGCTCTCGTTGTTGGAGTTGTAGCCGCATGGTGTGGTGCCGGACTGCTGCCGGTCGCAGTTCTTTGCTGCGCAGTTGTATTTATTGCAGAGCTTTTCTTGTAGAGTAATCTTATAGATTTTAGTAACTGTCGATGCCCTTTTTTCTGCCATTGATGCTTTTTTCGCTACTGTCGATGCCCTTTTTCGTTTGGCGAAACAAATTTTCTTAATTTTCTGACATTTAAGACAATTTCTTTAAAAAGTCTAACGTAAAAATATAAAAAAAGGGGTTGCATTTTTCTGTAGCTTTGATATAATAACCATGTTGTTTGAAACAAGCAACAAACAAAACTCAAGTAATGCGGAATGGTGTAATTGGCAGCACAGCAGACTCTGACTCTGTTAGTAGGGGTTCAAGTCCCTTTTCCGTAGCTGGGAATTTGCTTCGGCAAGTTCCCTATTTTATCGGAGTGTGGCTCAGTTTGGTAGAGCGCTACGTTCGGGACGTAGAGGTCGCAAGTTCGAATCTTGTCACTCCGATGTTTTAAGAGATTACAATTTGTAATCTCTTTTTTGTTGTATAATCTATCTATACTTGCACAGAATGCAATTTGTTGGGCGCAAGTAAAGTGAGTTAGTCCATTATAATATGATTCGGTGACTATTAATTCCAAAATCTCTAATTCAGTCAGTCATAAAACCAGAAGTTGTATCCAGGTTTTAAAATTCTCAAAAACAGGTCAATAAAATAGTAAGATGTGTTGACTAAAAACCCCAAAAATGAAATATTAGTCAACACATCTCTATATATACTTGACTATGAATACAAAAATCGAAAATCTAGTCAACACTTCTTTATTTCAGCTCCCCATCAAATACAACGGTTGCCGGTCCTGTCATATAAACCGTGTTCTTCTCCTGATCCCACTGAATCTCCAAATCTCCGCCAAGAAGCTTTACAGTTACTTCATCTTCTGTCAATCCATTCAGAATACAGGAAACAGCTACAGCGCATGCTCCTGTTCCGCAGGCAAGTGTCTCAGCAGATCCTCTCTCCCAAACACGCATCTGTGCAGTATGTCTGTCCAGTACTTTTACAAACTCTGTATTCACACGTCTTGGAAATCTCTCATGGCTTTCGAATTTCGGTCCGATTTCTTCAATCGGAAGATTGTCCACATCATCTACATAAACGACTGCATGCGGATTTCCCATAGATACACAAGTCATATGATATTCTTTTCCATCCACAAGAATCGGTTCATCTACAGCTTTATCTCCCTCTGCCACAACCGGAATTTCTGCCGGTGTCAAGATTGGGCTTCCCATATCAACTCGAACCTTCGCAACTTTTCCATTTTCTATGAAAAGCTGAAGTGTTTTGATTCCTGCTAAAGTCTCAACTGTAATCTCTGTTTTATCAGTCAGACCGTAATCATACATATATTTTCCAACACAGCGAACTCCATTTCCACACATTTCTCCTCTAGAGCCATCCGCATTATACATGGCCATCTCACAGTCTGCCACTTCCGACGGACAGATCAGGATCAATCCATCGGATCCTATTCCAAAATGTCTGTCACTCACCTGGATTGCCAACGCTGATGGATCTTCTACCTTCTCTTCAAAACAGTTTACATACACATAATCATTTCCAATTCCCTGCATTTTTGTAAATTTCATTCTCTTCTCCGTTCCACTGTCATCACTGACAGTCCTCTCATTTGTTATTGTTTACAGCACTTCTTATTCGTTACTGTTAACAGCTGCCTCTTATTCATTCATAATTGTCAGCACCATCTGTGCTGTTTCGAGCATATTGGTTCCGCTTTCCATACTGCTCTTCTGTAAATATCGATGTGCTTCCTCTTCTGACATGTTATTTCGTTCTATCAGAAGCGCTTTCGCCTGATCGATTATCTTTCTCTGAGAATCGTCTCTCTTTCGTATCGTTTCTCTGCGCTTTCTTCTCTTCCTGCTCTGTGTCTGCTGAATCATTTCAACGGTATTTACCAAATCATAAACTTTGATTGGGATCGGAAGTCCTACAACCCCATCCGGCAGTCCATCATCCATCCACTTATCCGCTGAAGCCACCAAAAGCATATCAAACGTATCCGGAAGAGATTCTCGCAAATCTGTATATTGCATATCTTGAAACCGATAACCGCACACGACAATTCCATCACTCCAGTTATCAGCATACTGCAAAGCCTTAGCTCCTGTCAAACTCACCGCAGATACTTCAATACCCGCACGAACCAAACTATTACGGATATTTACTGCATTTTCCCTCTTTGGGAAAACGACAATAATGTTGCTCATATCTGCTCACCTCTTCCGCTAACTACTCTTCTATCAATCTGTTTTCTATAAAATGTTCTATACCAACATATGCGGTCTCTAAATGCCCAATGCCAGGATACCTGAACTACAGCCTGTAAAGATAATGATTAATCTCCCAGTCTGTTACCTGCATACAATATTCTTTATATTCTTTCTTATTTGCTTTGATGATCTTCTCGGCAAGCTCTTTCCCTAATACGCTGATCAACAGTTCATCTTTCTCAAGCTCTGCTGTAGCAGCTCCAAGCGTTCTAGGCAGTTCTTCCACTTGAAGTTCATCTCTTCTTTCCTGTGTCATCTTCTGAATATTTTCATCAATATTCTTCGGAGGCATAATCTGATTCTTAATTCCGTCCACCCCGCTTTCAGAAGTACTGCAAGCGCCAGATATGGATTCGCCGTAGCATCCGGACTACGAAGTTCCAGTCTTGAATTGTCTTCTTTTTCCATAGACACACGAATCAAAGGTCCTCTTGTCTTAGCTGACCATCCCATATAAACAGGTGCTTCATACCCCGGCACAAAACGTTTATACGAATTGATCGTTGGATTTGTAATACAGGTGATTGCCTTCATATGTTTCATCAAGCCACCAATAAAATAATATCCTTCCTGGCTGAGTCCATTCTCATCCTCTGCGTTATAAAGTGCATTTGTTCCATCGTTTTTATATAAAGACAAATTAATGTGCATTCCTGACCCATAAGTCTCACTCTTCGGCTTTGGCATAAATGTCGCGTGCAGACCGTGTCGTTTTGCGATTGTCTTGACAACCATCTTAAATGTCATCAGATTATCTGCTGTAATCATCGCCTCATCGTAGTGAAAGTCGATTTCATGTTGCGCCGGCGCAATCTCATGATGTGAGGAAATAATCTCAAACCCCATATCTTCTAATGTTAAGATCATATCTCTTCTCGCATTTTCTCCAAGATCCAATGGCCCTACATCAAAATATCCTCCCTGCTCGTGAGTTACTGTTGTCGGTCTACCGTCATCATCTGTATGGAAAAGAAAGAACTCGCATTCCGGGCCGACATTCATCGTATATCCCATCTCTTTCGCCTCAGCAACAGCCTTTCTGAGTACATAACGCGGATCGCCTTCATACGGTGTTCCATCTTTTTTATACACATCACAGATCAGTCTTGCAACTTTTCCCTGCTGTGGTCTCCATGGAAAGATTTCAAATGTACTCAAATCCGGATATAAATACATATCTGATTCTTCCTCATCTGCAACCCCTTCCAAGGAAGAAACATCAAACATACAGCGGTTATCCAATGCTTTTTCAAGCTGTCCTACTGTTACCGCCATATTTTTCATCGTTCCAAAAATATCTGTAAACTGCAATCTGATGAAAGCGACATCTTCTTCCTCTACTATGTGAAAAATATCATCTCTTGTATAGTTATGCATTATTTTTCGACCTCCTTTATCATAAACTGATACGATAAAAGGGCGTTCTCCACCTAAGTTGGAAACGCCCTTGTTTCTGTGTTACATTATAATGATTGACTGTTTTCTTGTCAATTATTTCTGAATCAGTTCAAGAACTTCTTCTTTTACAGGCATTGCTTTGATCGCACCCTTCTTTGTTGTTACAAGTGCTGCTGCCGCATTCGCAAATGTCAGCATCTCTCCTAACTGTTCCTCTGTCAGATTCTCAAAATCATGATCAACCAGATAATTCAAAGAACTTCCACAGAAAGTATCTCCTGCACCGGTTGTCTCAATTGCTTTCACTGAAAATCCTGGTCTCTCTACGCGCATGCCTTTGTAATAAGCTCTGCTTCCGTCTTTTCCCATAGTCAGAAGAATCAACGGAATATTGTATGTCTCCTGCAGATATGCGATTCCCTCATCATAGTCTTCCTTACCGGATACAAACTGAATTTCATTATCAGAGATCTTCAGGATATCACATTTTCCAAATCCATACTCCATCTGCTCTTTTGCAAGATCAAGAGAACTCCACAGCGGCGGTCTCAGATTTGGATCAAAGGATACAAGGCAACCATTTGCTTTTGCTGTTTCTACCGCTTTCTTTGTTGCTTCACGCACACCTTCATGTGTCATAGAAAGTGTTCCGAAATGAAAGACTTTTGTATCTTTTACTACTTCTGGATTCACTTCATCTGCTGTAAGCATCATATCTGCTCCCGGATTACGGTAAAATGAGAACTCTCTGTCTCCATCTGGGAATGTATGTACAAACGCAAGTGTTGTATTCACATTTTCGTCCACCATCAGATTGGAGGCATCGATTCCGGCTTCCGTAATCGTATCTCTTAATAACGTTCCAAACTGATCTTTTCCAACCTTCCCTATAAATGCTGTCTTCTTTCCCATCTTGTTCAGAAGCGCCAGCACATTACACGGTGCACCTCCCGGGCAAGCCTCAAACATATTGTTTCCCTGTTCGCTTTGTCCATTCATTGTAAAATCAATCAGAAGCTCTCCTAATGCGATTACATCATATTTCTTTGCCATGAAGTTCTCCTCCTATTTCTTGTCCTATTACTTTGTCTTATTGCTTGTCTTAATTAAAATATACTAACTCTTCAATTGGTTCTGCAGGCTCAATATTCTCTGCCTCAAGCACCGGTCCTTCTCCGCCATATACAGACAGATTCGCATAACGCACTTTTGCACGAATTTTTACCCAGTCTCCTGCATTCAGCTTCGGCGATAAGCGCTTCTGCAAACATATCCAAGGAAAGATGTATCATCTGCACAGCAAGTCATTGCCATACGTCCCGGATAGAATACCTTAGACGGAAATGCTTTCGGTTTCATAACCTTTGCAACAAATTCTACAACTTTTCCTTTATAGCGCTCCGGATGCTCCTGCATATCAATATACCAGATACCATAATCTTCTCTTGGAATCTCAATCACAGGTGCTTTGAGATCATACGGTACTTCGTCTTCAAAGATATTGTCTACCTCACCGTTCTCATCCTCAAAGATTACTTCTGCCTGAGGACTTACAACCTTAACACTTCTGCGGTATCCTGCCAACGGTTTCTTATCTTCACAACGATTAAACAGCACAAGTTCAGCTCCCTTTACCATCTCGACAAACAGTGGTTTTAAGTTTGTCAGATACATCTGGAATGTACTCGCATCTACTGTTGTAATCTTCTGCTCGATAGCCCAGCCTGCCGGAAGCTTCATCTTCTCAAATTCACTCACCTGCCACATACCATTATATTCAATAACAACACGTTCCGGCTCATGCTTCTTATTCATCTCTTCCAGCCATTCTTCTGTCAGATCTTCTTTATCTTCTACAGTCTCAATAACGACACCATACTTCAGCATTTCCATTGGATCATACTGTTCTTCCCCCTCTTCGCAGAGAATCAGAAGTGTCTTTCCATCAATCTGAAAGTAATCCTGAGATAGTGTAAAATTCAGGAACTGAGTTTTACCACTGTCCAGAAAACCTGTCATCAGATAAACCATAACATCTGGCTCTTTCATCATATCTATCTCCATTCCGTCTCCTTTTCGCAGAGACATCTGTTATTACATAATGCTACGCAGCCCCCTATGGGTACTGCTTTGCTTATCCTTTTATTTCAGCTTAAATAATTCTGCAAGCTTGTCTTCGTTAAGCTCTGCTCCGATCACACAGATTCTTCCTGTGTATTCCGGTGCTCCTGTTCTTACTTCATGCTCCTCCGGAACCATATCAAAGTAGATCCACTCTCCATCTGCTCCTGCTACCATTCCTTTTGCACGGAGTACATTTCCGTAAGAGCCATCCTCTTCAAGAGTCTTCAGAATTGCACTGACCTCATCCTTTGTATAAGTATGAATTGTCTCTTTACCCCAGCTTGTGAATACCTCATCTGCATGATGATGACCCTCATGATCGTGGTGATGATGGTGTCCACAGCCGCAGCTGCACTCTCCATCATGATGATGGTGCTCATGCTCTTCATGATCATGGTGATGATGCTCGTGCTCACACTCTTCATGATCGTGGTGATGATGATGCTCATGGTCGCACTCTTCATGGTCGTGATGGTGATGCTCATGATCATGTTCTTCATGGTCGTGGTGATGATGCTCGTGATCGCACTCTTCGTGATCGTGGTGGTGATGATGTTCATGATCATGTGCTTCCTTGGCTACTTCTGCGAGTAACTCATCTTCAAGAGATTTGCTTGATTCCATTGTTTCAAGAATCTTCTCGCCCGGAAGCTGCTCGATCGGTGTTGTGATGATTGGAGCTTTTTCATTCAGTTCTCTTAACAGTGCAACACTTTCCTGAATCTTCTCCGGTTTCGCTTTATCTGTACGGCTTAAAATAACTGCACCTGCATATTCAATCTGATTGCTGAAAAATTCGCCAAAGTTCTTACGGTAAATCTTGCACTTTGTTACATCTACAACTGTTGTAAAGCTATTGAGCTCTGCATCGATTTCACCCTGAACATCCTGTACAGCCTTGATTACATCAGAAAGCTTTCCAACTCCTGATGGCTCGATCAGAATACGATCCGGATGATAAGTATCTACGACCTCATGAAGAGATTTTCCAAAATCTCCAACCAGTGAACAACAGATACATCCTGAATTCATCTCACGAATCTCAATTCCTGCTTCCTTCAAAAATCCACCGTCAATACCGATCTCTCCAAATTCATTCTCAATCAATACAACCTGCTCTCCCTTGTATGCGTCAGAAAGAAGCTTCTTAATTAAAGTTGTCTTTCCTGCTCCAAGAAATCCTGAAATAATGTCAATCTTTGTCATTGTTCTCTTCTCCTCTTTCTATTATTTCAAATCCAATTCAACCGGGCAATGATCTGATCCCATAATATCTGTAAGTATCTTCGCATCGTCCAGTCTGTCCTTTAAACTTTCCGAGACACAGAAGTAGTCTATACGCCAGCCTGCATTCTTCGCCCTGGCACTGAAACGATAAGACCACCAGGAATAGATTCCTGTCTGCTCCGGATAAAAGTACCGGAATGTATCAATAAATCCGGCATCCAGAAGTTCAGTAAACTTCTGTCTTTCCTCATCCGTAAAACCTGCATTCTTACGGTTGGTCTTCGGATTCTTAAGATCAATCTCTTTGTGCGCTACATTCATATCTCCGGTCACAATCACCGGTTTTGTCTCTTCTAACTTCTTCAGATAAGTACGGAAGTCATCCTCCCACTTCATTCTGTAATCTAACCTTGCCAGCCCATTCTGAGAATTCGGTGTGTATACTGTGACGAAATAAAACTCTTCAAATTCACACGTAATCACACGTCCTTCCTGATCATGCTCCTCGATACCGATTCCGTAACTCACCGACAATGGTTCTTTCTTTGTAAACACGGCTGTTCCGGAATACCCCTTCTTCACAGCATAATTCCAATACTGATGATAGCCTTCTAATTCCAGATTTAGCTGTCCTTCCTGCATCTTCGTCTCTTGAATACAGAAGATATCCGCATCTGCCTCATGAAAGAAATCAAGAAATCCTTTCTGTACACAGGCACGAATACCATTTACATTCCATGATATTAATTTCAATCTGCTGCATCCTCCCTTTCAAGAGTGTTGCTGTTCACCGTCCATTCGCCAACTTTTCTGTGAATAATCAGCAACTTTCCATAACCGAATCAATAATACACCTCATCAAGGAATAAACCTCTTGCAGGTGCTAAAAATCCAGCCTGACTTCTATCTTTTGATTTCAAAGGTTCCTTCACACTCTCTATGCTTCGTGCTCCGGTTCCAACTTCCAGCAAAGTTCCTGTCAAAATCCTTACCATATGGTAAAGAAATCCTGTTCCTTCATATTGAATACTGACTTTGCTTCCTTGTCCGCAAATCATTATAGCATAAATTGTTCTTTTTGTGGACTTTTCATCCTTTTTATCCGTATATCCAGCAAACTCATACGTGCCAATCAACAATTGTGCTGCCTTTCTCATCGCATCTAAATCCAATCTCTGCGGAAAATGATATGTATATCGTCTTGTGAATACATCTGGTTTCTCCGCCAAATCCAGCTGATAAATGTATCTTTTTCCAACTGCACTTTTTCTCGCATGAAATCCATTCCTCACAAGCTCTGCATCTAAAATCCGAATATCTTCAGGTAATCTTGAATTTATCTTTTCTGTAAAAAATCCATCCTCCACCCGACCAGAAAGAACTACTGTTGCAGTCTGTCCATTCGCATGAACACCTGCATCTGTTCGTCCTGAACCATCAATCTCCACTGGATATCCTGCCACTGACGAAATTGTTCGCTCCAGAGTTCCCTGCAAAGTGTTCTCTGTGTTTGCCTGTCTCTGCCATCCCTGATATGCAGTTCCGTCATAAGCAATTGTTAATTTATAAGTTCTCATTCTCGCCCCCGTGTAATATACTAACATTCTCCAAAAGATTGAAATCGTTATACTCACGAACAGAGTATAACCGATTTTTATTATTTTAGAAATTTCTTCAATTCATCCATGAATGTATTCGCATCTTTGAACTCTCTGTAGACAGATGCAAATCTGACATATGCAACCGGATCCAATGCCTTCAGATTCTCCATAACAATTTCACCAATCTCACTGCTTGGGATTTCTTTCTCTTCACGATTAAAAATTGACAGTTCAATCGCATCAATTGTCTTTTGAATCTCTTCAGCGGAACCGGACGCTTGTAGCATGCATTCAGAACTCCATTCTCTATCTTCGCTCTTTCATACTGTTCACGGTTATTATCTTTCTTAATTACAATCAGTGGGATCGTCTCTACCTTTTCATAAGTTGTAAAACGCTTACCACATTCATCGCAAGAACGTCTTCTTCTGATAGAACTATTATCCTCTGCTGGTCTGGAATCAATCACTCTTGTATCTGGATTGCCACAATATGGACACTTCATATAATCCACTCCGCCTTTCCACGTATCTTATTGCCTTCATTATACACAATGTCTAATATTTTTGCAAAAACTTTTCTTCTTTAATTTCCACAAGAATAATATCCGGTCCAATCTTCTTTATACATGCAAATGGTATCACATATTCGCTATCCGTTCCAAAGAATCCACAGAACTTTCCCGGCCCAGGAACAATCAATGCTTCTATCGCACCGGAGCATTCATTTATCTGCAGATCTACTACACCTCCAAGACATTTTCCATTACAGATGTTCACTACCTCTTTTTCTTTTAATTCACAGAATCTCATAGGCATTATTCCATGATTGCCGATACTTTCTCTTAACTATTCTATGCATGAAATCAGAATCTGTTGTATAATAAAACTCACATGAACATACCAGATTGGAGCATATTATTTATGAAAGAACTTTCTGCTGCCGAAGAGACTTATACGAGGGAAGATCTTCCTACGCCGTTCTTCGTCTTCTGCTTTCTCACTTCTCTCTTCCTCTATAGTCGTGAAATCTGCACGATATCTTTGATTGGAATTGCGGTTCTATCTTCCAACTCGACCGCTTTTCATATTGTCTGATTCTTCTCACCTTCCCTGAACAGTTCGATATTGACCACCTTCCTTCTTCTGTCTGCACAGAA
>ENA-OQIO01000416-OQIO01000416.1-human-gut-metagenome-genome-assembly--contig:-NODE-416-length-23033-cov-4.083515_pt1 | contig 23033 bp, 28 predicted proteins | sample MGYA00242573_ERZ504737 | MGnify/ENA primary metagenome ERZ504737 (study PRJEB26092, sample SAMD00036203) | human gut metagenome | host: Homo sapiens | study: EMG produced TPA metagenomics assembly of...
TGTAAGAGCTGTCTGAGAGAGTGTGCGAATGACGGTCTGATTTATGATGCTGATGCAAGAAAGATGTCGATTGATCTTGAACATTGTGTTGGTTGTGGAAGATGTATCGGAGCATGTAACTTTGATGCAATTTCGTTTATGGACAGTGCGGCAACAAAGGTATTGAACTGTAAGATGGCAGAGTATACAAAAGCGGTTGTGGATGGAAGACCGAACTTCCACATTTCACTGATCGTTGACGTATCACCGAACTGTGACTGTCATCCGGAGAATGATGCACCGATCCTTCCGAATATCGGTATGTTTGCCTCTTTTGATCCGCTGGCACTGGACCAGGCATGTGCAGATGTCTGTCTTAGCGCGACACCGTTGCCGCACAGTCAGCTTGCAGATCGTATGGAAGAAGAGAATTTCTGCGATCATCATGATCATTTTGAGAATACAACACCGAATTCTGAGTACAAGACATGTCTGGCACATGCAGAGAAGATCGGTCTTGGGACAAGAGAGTATGAATTGATCTATATGAAATAAATGTCAGATAAAAGAAGTATTGTAGTGAACAGTAAATACGCTTTATAATAGAAATGTTTTAGGAGGTTTTAAAATGAGAGAATTAAGAGTTGAGAGAAAAGAAAACATGGCTGGTGGAAAAGGACACGTTATCATCAAGCACATTCTGGAAGAGAAAGAACTGAACGGAAAGTGCAAGAATGTATGACAGAAGTCACACTGGAGCCGGGATGTTCTCTTGGATATCATGAGCATCATAACGAGAGTGAGACATATTATATCCTTCGCGGGGAAGGAAATTATGATGACAATGGACGTATCCGCCCGGTAAAGGCAGGAGATATGACATTTACACCGGATGGAATGGGACACGGACTGACGAATACAGGGGATACAGATCTTGTGTTTATGGCACTGATCATTTTGGATTAATGCATCGTATTTTTTGAGACTGGCCCATAAATTTTAAAAGTGCATCCGCAATGATTTCGTAATTGATTTCATTGCCGGGTGCACTTTTTGTAAAGGGAATATTGTATTCTAATTGGAGCTTTTGTATTTTCTGATCAGGCAGGAGATGACTCCGGCGGCACATAGTCCAAACAATACATTGTGGAGGGAACCGTATACATCAAGAGCTCCTTTCACTCCGTAGATCACTTCCGGTGAATCAGGGAGCAACGGGCTGAAGAGGAATGCGGCATAGGAAACCGCGAATACAAGGATAAAAGACCACAGGCCTCTTCCGGTATCTTCTCTCCAGCTGGAGACTCCGTCACGTACGCGGACGCGTGTCATCGACCAGAGAAGGGAGATGAATTCGAAGAACAGGAAGAGGGCAGCTACACATAAGTAAGCGGCCAGAGTCTGGGAAATCTTCTGTGTCTGGATTGCCTCCTGGATATCTCCGTACGGTGTGCTTGCACGGTAAAAGTTGTAGAGTACAAATGCTGTTGTGGCCAGAATTAACACAATAGAAAGCTGCTGAAGCAATGTGCTTGTGAGCCTTGATAATGCCTTTCCGCCTTTTTTGATCGGTGCGGCAAGTTTTACTCCGCCACCGGAACGTTTCCTGCCGGAGGAGCGTCTGTCGTAGTCGCGATCATTATATGGATTATTATATGAATCATTATAAGGATTGTTGCGATTTGATCTTCTGTTGGAAGTGTTATAATCGTCCTCATAATAATCATCCTCATAATCTGCATCATCATCTTCATAATCATCGTCATATTCAGGAAGTACTTCTTCGAACTGGCTGTCATCGGAATCGTTAAAGTTATCTCGGTAATCGTCTGCGTTCATAACGATTGTCTCCGTGTTAGAATCAGGTCTGTTTATTTGTTCTGTATCTTCAGAAGTATGAAAATTGATTTCCGGATCTTCTTCATATGTAACTTCAAAATCGTCATCGAAAATGTCTGAGAAATCATTTCTTCGGGCTCATATCATTTACCTCACTTTCCATTTGAAACCATGTCATTGCATGTATCTCACTATGTTATAACGTTTTCCGTGTTTTCTCAACCCTTTCAAATATGAATTTAAAAATTTTTAAGATTTTCAGTGTCTGAAATATCTGTTATACTGGAAGGGCGATGTGATTGATAAAAATGCAGAAAAACAGAAAGCAGGGAAAAGAATGAACTTAATTAATATAGAACATATTTCTAAAATATATGGGGAGAAAGTGATTTTTGATGATGCATCGTTTGGTGTTCAGCAGGGGGATAAGATCGGGATTGTTGGGATTAACGGAACCGGAAAGTCAACTCTTTTGAAGGTGGTTGCGGGAGAGGAAATACCGGATGAGGGGCAGGTTGTTCGTCAGAATGGTCTGAAGATTGCTTTTGTTCCGCAGAATCCGACATTTCCGGAGGGGATGGATATCCGTTCCTACGCACTTCAGGATGCAGATGCGGAGAGCTGGCAGGTGGAGAGTAATCTGACGGAGCTTGGGATCACGCAGTGGGATCAGAAGATCGACACTTTATCCGGGGGACAGAAGAGACGTGTGGTTCTTGCGAAGATACTTGCAGGAGACTTTGACGTACTTCTTCTGGACGAGCCGACGAATCATCTGGATCAGGAGATGATTTCCTGGCTGGAAGATTATCTGAGATCTTACCGTGGAACTGTTCTTATGGTAACACATGACCGCTATTTCCTTGATCGTGTGACGAACCGTATCCTGGAGCTGAGCCATGGAAAGATGTATGGATATGATGCGGATTATTCCGGATTCCTTGAATTGAAGGCGCAGAGGGAAGAGATGGAGCTTGCAAGTCAGAGAAAGCGTCAGAGTATCCTTCGGATGGAACTGGAATGGGCGAAGCGTGGATGCCGTGCGAGAACGACAAAGCAGAAGGCAAGACTGGAACGTCTGGAAGCGTTGAAAGCAGGAAAAGCACCTGTGACGGATCAGACGGTGGAGCTTGATTCTGTAGAGACAAGAATGGGCAAGAAGACGATCGAACTTCATCATGTCAGCAAGCGTTTTGGGGAGAAGAAGATTCTGGATGATTTCAGTTATATTGTGCTTCGAAATCAGCGGCTTGGAATTATCGGACCGAACGGCTGTGGAAAATCTACGATTCTTAAGATGATCGCAGGTGTACTCAAGCCGGATGCAGGAGAGATTGAGATTGGCGAGACGATTAAGATCGGATATTTCGCACAGGAAGAACAGCATATGGATGATTCCCAGCGTGTGATCGATTATGTGAAGGATATTGCGGAGTATGTGACGACAAAGGACGGACAGATCAGTGCGAGTCAATTGTTGGAGAGGTTCTTATTTACACCGGATATGCAGTATGCACCGATCGGTAAGCTTTCCGGAGGGGAGAAGAGAAGACTTTATCTTCTTGGTGTTCTTGCGGAGAATGCGAATGTTTTATTATTTGATGAGGCAGGTAATAACCTGGACATTCCGACACTTACGATCCTTGAGGACTATCTGAATTCATTTACAGGAATCGTGATCACCGTATCACATGACAGATATTTTCTGGACAATGTAGTTGATCGTATCTTTGAACTGGATGGAACGGCGGGATCCGACAGTTTGAGGGAGGATACACGGATTATGTAGAGGCGAAGAAACGCAGATTCGGAGAGGAAAGCAAAGTTATCACAGGAAAGTCTGAAATGAAGCCGACAGAAAAGTCCACAGAAGAAGAGACGCAGGAGAAGAAGACAGGGAAAGAACTGGAAGGACGGACAGCGCCAGAAGGTGAAGTTTTCTTTCAAGGAGCAGCGAGAATATGAGACGATTGAGAGGAGATTGCAAAGTTGGAAGAAAGATTGCGTCTCTTGATCGTCAGATTGCCGCAAATGCAACGAATTCAGTGAAACTGCGTGAGCTGATGGAAGAGCAGGAGAAGGTAAGAGGGCAGCTCGAAGAGAAGGAAGAGCGCTGGATGTATTTGAATGAACTGGCAGAGGAATTTGGTCTGTAATGAAAAATCTCAAAAAAGAGGGTTGACAAAGCCGGTTCTAGTTGTTAATATTAAGTAAGTAAAAAACAGAACGCACTCTGTTTTATACAAATCATGGAAGGAGCGAGCCAGTCATCTTAGTCAGTCATAATATTTTCGCTTCCTGAAGTGAGAAAGAGAGGATACATATGAGAAGTCAGGTATTTTCACTGCTCGTAGATAACAATTCAGGTGTTTTGAGCAGAATTTCAGGACTCTTCAGCCGACGTGGATACAGCATTGACAGTATCACGGCAGGTATGACAGCAGATCCCAGATTTACAAGGATTACGATTGTTTCATCCGGTGATGAGCAGATCTTATCACAGATTGAGAAGCAACTTCGTAAGTTGGAGGATGTTGTGGATATCAAGGCTTTGAAAGCAGAAGAATCCGTTTGTAGAGAGTTGATCATGGTGAAGCTTCGTGCGAATGCCGCACAGCGTGGTGAGATCATCTCGGTTGCAGATATTTTCAGAGCGAAGATCGTAGATGTGGAAGAAGATTGTCTGATCATTGAATTGACAGGTACACAGAATAAGCTGGAAGCTTTCCTGAATCTTCTGAAGGATTATGAGATACTCGAACTGGCAAGAACTGGAATTACAGGACTTGCAAGAGGCAGCAAGGATGTTGCATTTTTCTGATCCGGTCAGGATCGGAGAACCGCAGGGAGAACTTGTGGAACAGATAAAGCTAGTAAAGGGCAAGACCTTTCACTATATAGGATACCCCCGAAGAGATCGGGAGCATTCTACTCTATATTTTAAATTCAATTAGGAGGAATGCAAAATGGCAGCAAAAATTTATTATCAGGAAGATTGTAACCTTTCTCTTCTCGAAGGACAGAAGATCGCTATCATTGGATACGGAAGCCAGGGACATGCACATGCACTGAACTTAAGAGAGTCAGGATGTGATGTTATCATCGGTCTGTACGAGGGAAGCCGTTCTTGGAAGAAAGCAGAAGAGCAGGGATTCAAAGTATATACAGCAGCTGAAGCTGCAAAGCAGGCTGACATCATCATGATTCTGATCAACGATGAGAAACAGGCTAAACTTTACAAAGAAGACATCGAGCCAAACCTTGAAGAGGGTAACATGCTTATGTTCGCTCACGGATTCAACATCCATTTCGGAACAATCGTACCACCGAAGAATGTTGATGTTACAATGATCGCACCTAAGGCACCAGGACATACAGTAAGAAGCGAGTATCAGGCTGGAAAAGGAACACCTTGTCTGGTAGCTGTAGAGCAGGATTACACAGGAAAAGCTCTTGACAGAGCACTTGCTTATGGTCTTGGAATCGGTGGAGCAAGAGCCGGAGTTCTTGAGACAACATTCAGAACAGAGACAGAGACAGACCTCTTCGGAGAGCAGGCTGTACTTTGTGGTGGTGTATGTGCACTTATGCAGGCTGGATTCGAGACTCTTGTTGAGGCTGGATATGATCCGAGAAATGCTTACTTTGAGTGTATCCACGAGATGAAGCTGATCGTTGATCTGATTTATCAGTCAGGTTTCGAAGGATGAGATACTCTATCTCTAACACAGCTGAGTATGGTGATTACATCACAGGACCTAAGATCGTTACAGAAGATACAAAGAAAGCTATGAAGAAAGTTCTTTCTGATATCCAGGATGGAACATTTGCAAAAGACTTCCTGCTTGATATGTCTGAAGCAGGTGGACAGGTTCACTTCAAGGCTATGAGAAAACTTGCTGCTGAGCACCAGTCAGAGAAGGTTGGAGCTGAGATCAGAAAGCTTTACAGCTGGAGTGATGAGGACAAACTGATCAACAACTAATCAGTTGTCTGAGATTATAGAATAAGATAATAGAAGACCGGTACTTTCAGGTTAAGACTTGGAAGTGCCGGTCTTTTTCTCGCTCATGCGAGCATGGCTCGTATCTGTATCTTTAGAACTGCCTGGCTCTGAACGTATAACAAAAGGCGCATCTGCCATGACGGTAGCAGATGCGCCTGAAAATTCTATTCTCTATTTATAATTAAGCGATAGAGTCAACAGCTTTGGAAAGACGAGCGATCTTTCTGGAAACTGTTTTCTTGTGATAAACACCCTTGCTTCCAGCTTTGGAAATCTCAACGATTGCTGTGTGAAGAGCAGCCTTAGCAGCCTCTACATTCTTCTCAGCTACAGCTGTCTCTACTTTCTTTACAGCTGTTTTAACCTTAGATTTGATTGCTTTGTTTCTAGCAGCTTTTGTCTCTGTTACTAAAATTCTTTTCTTTGCAGATTTAATATTAGCCAATGTGTGCACCTCCAAAATATTCTATCATATGATTTTCAAATGTGATCCATGTGTTCAATAGACTCGGACACGGACGTTCTATCGAAACATACTCATTTATTCTAGTCCAACAAACGTGTTCTGTCAATACATATTTTACAAAAAAATGCTAAAAATAGGCTGTAATAAGAAAAATTATGGTTACTGTTCACTCCCGTGTCAATCACTCCGCTGATTGACACGGAGAAAAGGGAGGCTATGATGAAAAATTACAGTGTGCGTACGGATCTTGCACTTGAGGAGAAGGAACGTTTTGCATCTGACAATGTAGAAGTGCAGGGAGTTGTTCTGGAGGAAGAGTATGACGAGGAGAATGAGATCCGGCTGACCCGTGTGGTGATCGAGACGGAGAATGGAGCGAAGATCATGGGAAAACCGACAGGTATTTATCTGACACTGGAATCTCCGGATCTGGCATTGGAGGTGGAAGAAAATAGCAGGGTATTGCAGGAACGGATCTGTGATTGCATCCGGGAATTGATTTTTCATAAAATTTCCTGTGAAGATGGAAAAGAATTAAAGATTCTTTTGTCGGGCTCGGTAACAGAGCGGTGACACCGGATGCGCTTGGCCCTTATGTTGCAGATCATCTGGGGGTAAACCGGCATATAGTAAAAGAATACGGAAAATATGCGATGCGTAAGGAACAATTGATTGTTCTTAGTGCAATTGTTCCCGGCGTGATGGGACAGACGGGGATGGAAACGGCGGAGATTGTCCGTGGAATTGTCCATGAGACGAAGCCGGATCTGATCCTTGCAGTGGATGCACTTGCTGCGCGGAACAGCAGACGATTGAACCGGACGATCCAGATTGCCGACACAGGAATTCATCCGGGTTCCGGTGTTGGAAATTACAGGAATGCAATGACGGAAGAATCTCTGGGGGTACCTGTGATTGGAATCGGAGTGCCTACGGTTGTTGATGCGGCAACGATCGTCAATGATACGATGGAAAATTTCATCACTGCACTGGAGCAGTCGCAGGCATTAAGGAGTACAGGAGAGATTTTGCGCTCTTATAGTGCGGCGGAAAAATATGAGTTTGTAAAAGAATTGATTTCCCCACATTTAAATGGAATGTTTGTGACACCAAAGGATGTGGATGAAATGGTTCATCAGATCAGTCATACGATAGCAGCGTCCTTGAATCTTCTTTTTTCTGATATAAATGCAGGGGAAAGCGAATAGAATGATAGAAATGAGCGGAAGGACTCTGCAATGCGTGTGTATAAGAAAAAAACAATCCGACGTATGAAATGGTATGGGGTGATTCTGGTTCTGTCAGGTATTCCGTTAGGAATTGGGATGGGCCGGTCATTGGAAGAGGGGAGAACATTTTTATTAGAAGAAAGTCAGACTTATGCGCAGAAATTGTACCTTCCGCTTTTTTCTTATCAGAAAGAACAGGGGACAGAAAGGGAAGAGATCTTCTGGCTCCCACTTCATGTGTGGATGCCGTTGGCAGGATATCTGGAAGATCAGACAGAAAAAAGGGGAAAGGAAGAACCGGCGGAAGTATTGGAAGATGAGGAGACGATCGCATGGATTCTTCAGTGTCAGGCAAATGATGAACATGCGGTAGATGAAGAGGGGAAACTGGTCGGAGCAGAGCCGGAAACTCAGGAAAGTGCTGTAGAGCAGCCGGTTCCGGGAATGGATCTTTCTATTGAGCGGCTGCGTGATTTTGAATATCTGACAAGCAATCTTTATACAATAGACAGTTCTACAATGATCGGACCGGAGCAGCTTAATGTGGATGATCTTTTAAACCGGAGTATGAAGATAGATCAAAGTACAGGAGGGCCGAAAATTTTGATCTTTCATACGCATTCACAGGAAGAATTTGCAGACTCCATACCGGGTGATCCATCTACAAGCATCGTTGGGATTGGGGAATATCTGACGCAGTTATTAAATGCGGATGGGATTGAGACACTTCATGACAGCGGAGTGTATGATATTATTAATGGGAAGCTTGACCGCAGCAGGGCATATGAGAATGCAGAAAGCGCAGTGAGGCCGATTCTGGAAGCGAATCCGACGATTGAAGTTGCAATCGATCTTCACAGAGACGGTGTAAATGAGGATACACATCTGGTAACGGAAGTGAATGGAAAACCGACTGCGAAGATTATGTATTTTAATGGATTGAGCAGGACACGGACAAATGGCGATATTGCCTATCTGTATAATCCATATATCCAGGATAATCTGGCGTTCTCCTTGCAGATGCAGATTGCATCGGAACAGTATTACCCGGGATTTGCAAGGCATATTTATCTGAAAGCTTACCGTTATAATCTTCATCTGCTGCCAAAGTCTCTGTTGATCGAAGCAGGGGCGCAGACAAATACGGTGGAAGAGATGAAGAATGCAATGGAGGTGCTGGAACGGACATTAAAGCGGGTAGTTACAGAATAAACGGTTGTCGGACAGTTACAGTCCTCTCCTGTCAGAAGAAGGTTGACAGAACATATGAGCGAAAAAGAAGTTGAAAATCAGATGGTTAAATGATATCATATTTGTTGATTGACTGTATAGAACAGTTTGAGTTCGAGAAAGAAGGAGAAAGAGTAATGGCGGGAAATAATACATACGATGCAGGGAGTATCGCGGTATTGGAAGGTCTTGAGGCAGTACGGAAACGCCCGGGAATGTACATAGGAAGTGTTTCTACAAAAGGACTGAATCATCTGATCTATGAGATCGTGGACAATGCAGTAGATGAGCACCTGGCGGGATTCTGCAGTGAGATCCAGGTGACATTGGAAAAAGACGGATCTGCAACCGTTTCAGATAACGGTCGTGGAGTTCCGGTTGATATGCATCAGAAGGGTGTATCTGCGGCTCGTCTGGTTTATACGACACTCCATGCAGGTGGTAAGTTTGATGATTCTGCATATAAGACAAGTGGTGGACTTCACGGAGTAGGTTCCTCTGTTGTAAATGCTCTTTCTACTTATATGGATGTGAAGATCAGCAGGGATGGATTTGTTCATCATGACCGGTACGAGAGAGGAATCCCGGTGATCGAACTGGAAGATGGACTTCTTCCTAAGATCGGAAAGACGAGAAAGACGGGAACAACGGTAAATTTTCTGCCGGATGATACGATCTTTGAGAAGACGAAGTTCAAAGCGGAAGAGGTTAAGAGCCGTCTGCATGAGACTGCGTATCTGAATCCGAATCTGACGATCGTGTTTGATGATAAGAGAGATGGAAGTGTTGAGCACATCGTTTATCATGAACCGGAAGGAATCATTGGATTTATCCAGGATCTGAACCGTAAGAAAGAAGTACTTCATGACCCGGTTTATTTTAAAGGGGAAGCAGACGGGATTGAAGTAGAGGTAACACTGCAGTATGTGAATGAGTTTCATGAGAATGTACTTGGATTTTGTAATAATATTTATAATGCAGAGGGCGGAACACATCTGACAGGATTTAAGACAACCTTTACAACTGTCATGAACCAGTATGCGAGAGAGATAGGAATCCTGAAAGAAAAGGATGCGAATTTTACCGGTGCAGATATCCGTAACGGAATGACAGCAATTGTATCCATTAAGCACCCGGATCCGAGATTTGAGGGGCAGACGAAGACAAAGTTGGATAACCCGGATGCGGCGAAAGCAGTCAGCAAGGTGACAGGAGAAGAGATTGTTCGTTTCTTCGATCGAAATCTGGATACACTTAAGACAGTTCTTTCCAGTGCGGAGAAAGCTGCGAAGATCCGCAAGACAGAAGAGAAGGCAAAGACCAATCTCCTGACAAAGCAGAAGTATTCTTTTGACAGTAACGGAAAGCTGGCAAACTGTGAGAGCAGAGATCCGAAGAAGTGTGAGATCTTTATCGTCGAGGGAGATTCCGCCGGCGGTTCTGCGAAGACAGCGAGAAACAGAAATTATCAGGCAATCCTTCCGATCCGTGGTAAGATCTTAAATGTCGAGAAAGCAAGTATTGATAAGGTGCTTGCCAATGCAGAGATCAAGACGATGATCAATGCATTTGGCTGCGGATTTTCTGAAGGATACGGAAATGACTTTGATATTACAAAGTTGAGATATGATAAGATCATCATCATGGCCGATGCCGATGTCGATGGTGCACATATTTCTACCTTATTGCTCACCTTATTCTATCGCTTTATGCCGGAGCTTATTTTTGAAGGACATGTATATATTGCAATGCCGCCACTTTATAAGGCAATGCCAAAGAGTGGAGAAGAAGAGTATCTGTATGATGATAAGGCACTGGAACGTTATAGAAAGACACATACAGGTCCGTTCACACTTCAGCGTTACAAAGGTCTTGGAGAGATGGATGCGGAGCAGCTCTGGGAGACAACACTGGATCCGGAGAGACGTATGTTGAAACGAGTAGAGATTGAGGATGCCCGAATGGCTTCGAGTGTAACGGAGATGCTGATGGGAACTGAAGTACCGCCGCGTCGTAATTTTATCTATGAAAATGCGACAGAGGCAGAACTGGATATCTAAGGAGAAGAAGAATGAGTAATGAATCACAGATCATAAGGACAGAATATTCTGATCTTATGAAGAAATCTTATATTGATTATGCGATGAGTGTTATTATCGCCAGAGCACTTCCGGATGTCCGTGATGGTCTCAAGCCGGTTCAGCGTCGTACACTTTATGATATGTACGAGCTTGGTATCCGTTATGATAAGCCTTATCGTAAGAGTGCACGTATCGTCGGAGATACGATGGGTAAATATCATCCGCATGGAGACAGTTCCATCTACGATTCTCTTGTAGTAATGGCGCAGGACTTCAAGAAGGGACAGGTTCTTGTTGACGGGCACGGTAACTTTGGATCCATTGAGGGAGATGGAGCTGCTGCGATGCGTTATACAGAGGCGCGCCTTACGAAATTCACGCAGGAAGTATGTCTGGCCGATCTGGATAAGAATGTTATTGATTTTGGTCCAAACTTTGATGAGACGGAGAAGGAACCGCTTGTGCTTCCGATGCGTGTGCCGAACCTTCTGATCAATGGTGCGGAAGGAATTGCAGTCGGTATGGCGACAAGTATCCCGACACATAATCTCTGCGAAGTGGTCGATGCGGTCAAGGCATATATGAAGAATGACAAGATCACTACAAAGCAGCTGATGAAATATATCAAAGGACCGGATTTCCCGACCGGAGGAATTGTGGTCAATAAGGATGATCTTCCGCCAATCTATGAGAGCGGACAGGGGAAGATCAAGCTGCGTGGAAAAGTGGAAGTGGAAGAATTAAAAGGCGGCAAGAAGCAGCTTGTGATCACAGAGATCCCATACACGATGATCGGAGCCGGAATCGGAAAGTTCTTAAACGATGTCTGCAATCTTGTGGAATCCAAGAAGACGACAGATATCGTTGATATTTCAAACCAGTCTTCAAAAGAAGGAATCCGTATCGTGATCGAATTGAAGCGTGGTGCGGATGTTGAGAACCTGAAGAACATGCTTTATAAGAAGACACGTCTGGAAGATACATTTGGCGTAAATATGCTGGCGGTTGCGAATGGCAGACCGGAGACTTTAAGTCTGAAACAGATCATAGAACATCATGTGGATTTCCAGTTTGAACTTGCGACGAGAAAATATACAACTCTGCTTGGCAAAGAGAGGGAGAAGAGTGAAGTTCAGGAAGGTCTGATCAAAGCATGTGATGTGATCGACTGATCATTGAGATCTTAAGAGGAAGTAAATCTGTAAAAGATGCGCGTGCCTGTCTGGTAAACGGTGAGACGGAAAACATTAAGTTCAAGTCTGCGATTTCCAAAAAGATGGCGGCAATGCTCCGTTTTACAGAACGTCAGGCAACGGCAATTCTGGAGATGCGTCTTTATCGTCTGATCGGTCTGGAGATTGAAGCACTTCAGAAAGAACATGAGAAGACATTAGAAAATATTGCCCGCTATGAAGATATTTTAAATAACTATGATTCCATGGCAGGCGTGATCATGGAAGAGCTTGACAGCTATAAAAAAGAATTCGGAAGAAAGCGTCGTACCGTTGTGGAGAATGCAGAAGAAGCTGTTTTTGAAGAGAAGAAGATTGAAGAGCAGCAGGTCGTCTTTCTGATGGATCGCTTTGGTTACGCGAAGACAGTGGATACCGGAGTCTATGAGAGGAATAAAGAAGCTGCAGACAAAGAGAATAAATACATTGTGCATTGTATGAACATTGGAAAACTCTGTCTGTTTACAGATGAAGGCAAGATGCATCAGGTGAAGGTGCTTGATCTTCCACATGGAAAGTTCAGAGACAAAGGGATTCCGATTGATAATGTAAGTAATTATTCAAGCAGTGAAGAACAGATTGTTATGATCTGTGAAGAAGAGCAGATGCGTTATTCAAAATTATTGTTTGCAACAGCACAGGGAATGATTAAGCGTGTGGATGGAAGTGAGTTCCAGGTATCCAAGCGCACGATCGCGGCAACAAAGCTGCAGGAAGAAGACAGGCTTGTCGCAGTGAAGGTTGTGACGGAGTATCAGAATGTTGTCCTTCAGACGAAGAACGGATATTTCCTGAGGTTTTTATCTGCGGATGTTCCGGAGAAGAAAAAAGCAGCTGTCGGTGTCAGAGGAATTAAGCTTCAGAAGAAGGATGAATTAGAAGAAGTTTATCTTTTTGAAGAAGGAACAGAGACGAAGATTACTTATGGAGAAAAGACAGTTTCACTGAACCGCCTGAAATTGGCGAAACGGGATGGAACAGGAACCAAAAGCCGCTAGAAGTCTTGCCGGAAGCGGAGACGGTGAAGAAAGAGAAAGTCAAGGGGATTTCTAAGGTGTTGTAAGAAAATGTGCAAAAACCCTTGATTTCCTCAAAGAAAAGTGCTAGAGTAAATATAGTTACATAAGGAATTGGCAGAAGAGTGGACGAAAGTTCACTCTTCTTTGGTGATATGGAGAATTCTTTATGAATCAGATCACAAACTATATTATAGAAGAAAAGGAGTTTGACGCAGCGTGTCCAGAAGAGAAGATTATGAACAGCAGACAGAAGCACTTCTCGAGCCTATCGTAGAGGAACTCGGGTTTGAGCTGGTAGATGTAGAATATGTGAAAGAAGGAGGTACCTGGTACCTTCGCGCGTATATTGACAAACCAGGCGGAATTGCCGTGGATGACTGTGAGGCAGTCAGCAGGAGATTCTCCGATATCCTTGATGAGAAGGATTATATTGAAGACTCCTATATCTTTGAAGTAAGTTCTCCGGGACTTGGAAGACCACTTAAGAAAGAGAAGGATTTTAAGAGAAATCTTGGAGAAGAAGTAGAGATCCGCACATACCGTGCAATCGACCGACAGAAAGAGTTCGTCGGAATTTTAAAGAGTTATGATGATAATACAGTGACCATCACATACGAAGATGAGACAGAGCAGACATTTGACAGAAAAGAAATCGCTTTGATCCGTCAGGCTTTGGATTTTTAATTTAGGAGGAAAGAAAAATGAACACAGAATTACTCGAAGCATTGGATATTCTTGAAAAAGAGAAAAACATCAGCAAGGATGTCATGTTGGAGGCCATTGAAAATTCACTTTTAAGTGCATGTAAGAACCATTTCGGAACATCCGATAATATTAAGATCGTTATGGACCGCAACACATGTGACTACTCTGTATACGCAGAGAGAGAAGTTGTTGAAGAAGTATTTGATCCTGCAATCGAGATCAGTCTTGAGGATGCAGAGAAGATCAATCCGGCACTTCATATCGGAGATATCGCACAGGTTGAGCTTCATTCCAAGGAATTCGGACGTATTGCAACACAGAATGCAAAGAACCTGATTCTTCAGAAGATCAGAGAAGAAGAGCGCAAGGCAGTATTTGATCAGTATTTCGAGAAAGAGAAGGATATCGTAACAGGTATCGTACAGCGTTATATTGGCAAGAATATCAGTGTGAATCTTGGAAAAGCAGATGCAATCCTTACAGAGAACGAACAGGTGAAAGGAGAGCATTTCGAGCCGACAGAGCGTATTAAGCTTTATATCGTAGAAGTTAAGAACACACCAAAGGGACCAAAAATCCTTGTATCCCGTACACATCCGGAACTTGTAAAACGTCTGTTTGAATCAGAGGTTGCAGAGGTAAAGGACGGAACAGTTGAGATCAAGAGCATTGCCCGTGAGGCTGGTTCCCGTACAAAGATGGCTGTATGGTCTAACGATCCGAATGTTGATCCGGTCGGAGCTTGTGTTGGTATGAACGGTGCAAGAGTAAACGCAGTCGTAAAAGAGCTTCGTGGTGAGAAGATTGATATCATTAACTGGGATGAGAATCCGGCACTTCTGATTGAGAATGCACTCAGCCCGGCGAAGGTTATTTCTGTTATGGCTGATCCGGATGAGAAGGTTGCAGGAGTTATCGTTCCTGATTATCAGCTTTCACTTGCAATCGGTAAAGAAGGCCAGAATGCAAGACTTGCAGCCCGTCTGACAGGATACAAGATCGATATCAAGAGTGAGACACAGGCAATTGAGTGTGGAGATCTTCCGGAGAACTACATGGAGCAGATGGGTATGGTCGGAGAAGAAGGCTATACAGTCGGAGAAGAGGAAGAAGAGTACGATGATGTTCCGGCAGATGCAGCTGATGAAGACGGAGCAGATGAGATTGAATTCGTTGAGACAGACGAAGAGTAAGATCTGAGGGAGTGAATTGTTTGGCAGTAAAGAAGAAAGTACCTATGCGTAAATGTGTAGGCTGCGGCGAGATGAAACCAAAGAAGGAACTGATTCGGATCCTCAGAACAGAGGAAGAAGAATTTGTCATTGACACAACCGGAAAGAAAAACGGACGTGGAGCGTATCTCTGTCCGCAGAAGGCATGTTTTGAGCAGGCTGTGAAGAACAGAGGACTGGAGCGTTCCTTTAAGCAGGCAATACCGCAGGAAGTATATGAACGGCTGGAAAAGGAGATGGATGAGATTGGCTAGAGATAAAGTACTGTCTCTGATCAGTCTGGCAACGAAAGCGGGGCGCTGCGCAAGCGGTGAATTTATGACAGAAGGACAGACGAAGTCCGGAAGAGCAAGCCTTGTAGTTGTTGCAGAAGACGCTTCAGATAATACAAAGAAAAAATTCCGTGATATGTGTAAATTTTATAAAGTTCCAATGATAGTTTACGGAGATAAAGATACCTTGGGGCATGCGATGGGAAAACAATTCCGTGCATCTCTGGCGATATTAGACGAAGGATTTGCAAAAGGAATATTAAAAGAACTGAAATCCCGTACCTGATGAATGGGAGTAGAAGACAAAGGTTCCCCGTTGATTGCTTGAAGGAGGTAGATTTATATGGCAGATGAGAAGATGCAGAATGAAAATAAAAAGAGTTTAAACACCAGGGAGGATAACGTGGCAGAAGATATTAGAAGAGAAGCAGCTGGCAAAGATGCTGAGATGGCTGCAGATAAAACAACAGAAAAAGAGGGTGCTCCAAAGAAGAAAAATCTTGCATTTGTAGTTCGCCCACAGAATTCAAAGAACAGCAGCAGACTGCAGGGAAAACGTCCGGGACAGGGACGTCAGGGACAGAACCAGGGTCGTCCAAACGGTGATGGAAAACGCCCGGCAGCAGGACAGAGCCGTTCGAATGGTGAAGGAAAACCGGCTCGTACAGAGAAACCGGCAGCAAAAAGCGAAAGACCGGTTCGTTCAGCAGAGGACAGACCGGCACGTCCGGCACAGAACGGAGCACGTTCTGAGAGACCGCAGGGATCAAGAACAGAAAGAACAGGACGTCCGAGTGGTGAGGGAAGACAGGTACGCTCTGACAGACCGGGACAGAAACCATTTGGAGACAGACGTTCTAATGGCGAAAACAGAGGACCACGTCAGGACAGAGACGGACGCGGACAGCGTTCTGACAGAGGAGGACGTGACGGATTCCAGGGACGCGACAACCGTGATGGAAGAGAGAACCGTGACGGAAGAGACGGACGCGGACAGGGACAGCGCTCTGACAGAAGAAATGACAATCGCAGAAACGACAGAAGTGACGCTACACCGATCGTAGAACAGCAGAAGACACAGAGAAACAAAGCGAAAGACAAAGAAAGAGATAATAAGAAGAAAGAATACAGAGATGAAGCTTTCGAAGGAAAAGGAAGAAAAGGCAAGAAGCAGAAACCGGCAGTGGAAGTGAAGAAGCCACAGGTGAAGGAAGAGAAGCAGGAAGAGCAGATCAAACAGATCGTGATTCCAGAAGTTCTTACAATTAAAGAGCTTGCTGATAAGATGAAGATCGTTCCTTCTGTTATTGTTAAGAAGCTTTTCATGCAGGGCAAGATCGTAACTGTAAATCAGGAAGTTGATTATGAGACAGCAGAAGAGATCGCGATGGAATTCGATGTTCTCTGTGAGAAAGAAGAAGTTGTAGATGTAATCGAAGAACTTCTGAAAGAGGATGAAGAAGACGAAAGCCTTATGGTAAAACGCCCACCGGTTGTATGTGTTATGGGTCATGTTGACCATGGTAAGACATCTCTTCTGGATGCAATCCGTAACAGTAATGTAACAGGTCGTGAGGCCGGTGGTATCACACAGCACATCGGTGCATCTGTTGTTGAGATTAACGGAGAAAAGATCACATTCCTCGACACACCGGGACATGAGGCATTTACTGCAATGCGTATGCGTGGAGCAAACTCTACAGATATCGCAATCCTTGTAGTTGCTGCGGATGACGGTGTTATGCCACAGACAATTGAGGCGATCAACATGCGAAAGCAGCAGGAATTGAGATTATTGTTGCGATCAACAAGATCGATAAGCCAAGTGCGAATGTTGAACGTGTAAAACAGGAACTGACAGAATACGAACTGATTCCGGAAGACTGGGGCGGAAGCACAATCTTTGTTCCGGTATCAGCGCATACACATGAAGGAATCCAGGATCTTCTTGAGATGATCCTTCTGACAGCAGAGGTTATGGAACTGAAAGCGAACCCGAACCGTGCCGCACGTGGTCTTGTGATCGAGGCTGAGCTTGATAAAGGTAAGGGATCTGTTGCAACTGTTCTTGTACAGAAAGGTACACTCCACGTAGGAGATGCGATCGCAGCAGGAAGCGCTCATGGTCGTGTAAGAGCGATGATGGATGACAAGGGAAGACGTGTGAAAGAAGCAGGTCCGTCCCAGCCGGTTGAGATCCTTGGTCTGAATGATGTTCCGAATGCGGGAGAAGTATTCGTAGGATGTGAGTCTGATAAAGAAGCAAGAGCGTTTGCAGAGACATTTATTTCCCAGAACAAGGTAAAACTTCTGGAAGAGACGAAGTCCAAGATGTCTCTGGATGATCTGTTCAACCAGATCCAGGAAGGTAACCTCAAAGAACTTGACATTGTTGTTAAGGCTGATGTTCAGGGATCTGTAGAGGCAATCAAGCAGAGTCTTCTGAAGCTGAGTAACGATGAAGTTGTTGTTAAGATCATTCATGGCGGTGTTGGTGCAATCAATGAATCTGACGTTATCCTTGCATCTGCATCAAATGCGATCATCATTGGATTTAACGTTCGTCCGGATGCAACAGCGAAAGATATCGCTGAGCGCGAGGGTGTTGACTTAAGACTTACAGAGTTATCTACAATGCCATCGAAGATGTAGAGGCAGCCATGAAGGGTATGCTTGATCCTGTCTTTGAGGAGAAGGTTCTCGGTCATGCGGAAGTACGTCAGACATTCAAGCATCAGGAGTTGGAACAATTGCCGGTGCATATGTGCTTGACGGTATCTTCGAGAGAAACTGTTCTGTTCGTCTGATCCGTGACGGAATCGTTGTATTCGACGGACCGCTGGCATCTCTGAAGCGTTTCAAAGATGACGTGAAGGAAGTCAGAACAGGATATGAGTGTGGTCTCGTATTCGAGAACTACAATGACATTAAAGAAGGCGATCAGGTTGAAGCCTACAAGATGGTAGAGACAGAACGCAAGTAAGAATAAAAGATGCCGACATTTGCAGAGCGTTGTAATTGTCAGCAGGTGACAGAATTGTTACTCGTGCAGGGGTCATACATTGCAGGAGTAACTTTTCTGTATAAAAAAGGAGTTAGAACATGAGAAAGAACAGTATTAAGAATACAAGAGTCAATGCAGAAGTACAGCGTGAGCTGAGTAATATCCTGCGTGGCGGGATCAAAGATCCACGTGTTGCACCGCTGACATCTGTTGTTGCTGTTGAAGTAGCACCGGATCTTAAGACATGCAAGGCATATATCAGTGTTCTTGGAGACAAGAAAGCACAGGAAGATACGATCAAAGGTCTTCAGAGTGCAGAGGGATATATCCGCAGAGAACTTGCACGTACAGTGAATATGCGCAACACACCACAGATTACATTTATCGTAGACCAGTCCATTGAATATGGAGTAAATATCAGCAAGAAAATTGACGAAGTGACAAGAGATTTGAAGGATGGAGCTGAGGAATAGATGATCGTATTAAACGATGTATTAAAAGGGAAACACAGTGTAGCCATTGGCGGACACATTCGTCCGGATGGGGACTGCGTTGGTTCTACAATTGGATTATATCTTTATCTGACCACTTATTATCCGGAGATTGAGACAGATCTGTATCTGGAGGAGATTCCGGAAGCATTTCAGATGATGGGACACCGGGATGTGCCGAAGCATGAGATTGTAGAAGGCAAAGTTTATGACCTTTTCATCAGTCTGGATTGTGGGGACGAAAGACGTCTTGGTTTTTCCGAGCCGGTGTTCCAAAATGCAAAGGAAACTTTATGTGTGGATCACCACGTCAGTAATGAGTCTTTTGCAGACACGAATTATATCGTGCCGGATGCAAGTTCTACTTCTGAACTTGTTTTCCGTCTGCTGGATGAGGAGAAGATTACGGAAGAAATCGCATCTTTCCTTTATATGGGGATTGTGCATGATACCGGAGTGTTCCAGTATTCCTGTACTTCACCGGAGACAATGGAAGTCGGTGCTGCACTTTTAAGAAAAGGGATCAATGGAAGCGCGATCATTGACGGAACATATTTTGAAAAATCCTATGTTCAGAATCAGATGCTTGGGAAGGCACTTCTTGAGAGTATGATGATCCTGAATAAGAAAGCGGTTGTCTCAGTGATACGTTTGAAAGAAATGGAGTTCTTCCAGGCAAAACCGTCTGATCTGGATGGAATTGTCAGCGTATTGCGTCAGACAAGAGGTGTGGAGGTTGCAATCCTTCTTTACGAGCTCGAACCGCAGACATTTAAAGTAAGCCTTAGATCAAAAGAAATCGTTGATGTAAGTGCAGTTGCGAAATATTATGGCGGTGGCGGTCATGTGAGAGCAGCCGGTGTTACAATGAAAGGTTCCCCGCATGATGTGATCAACAATCTGACACTTTTAATTGAAAGACAGCTTAGAGCGGCAGAAGAGAAAAACGAGGAAAAATGATAAACGGAATAGTTAATATTTACAAAGAAAAAGGATATACTTCCCATGATGTGGTTGCAGTTCTTCGAAAAGTTGTTGGACAGAAGAAGATCGGTCATACAGGTACGCTTGATCCGGATGCAACGGGAGTCCTTCCGGTGTGTCTTGGAAGAGCAACAAAGGTTTGTGAGCTTCTGACAGATCATGATAAGACATATGAGGCTCTGCTGCTTTTAGGAAAGACGACAGATACGCAGGACATTTCCGGAGAGGTTCTGGAGGAGAGGAATCCGGGCGATCTGACGGAAGAGGAAGTACGTTCCTGTATCGAATCATTTATCGGAGAATATGATCAGATTCCGCCGATGTACTCTGCGTTGAAAGTGAATGGAAAGAAGCTTTATGAGCTTGCCCGTGAAGGAAAGACCGTGGAGCGTAAGAGCAGAAAAGTCCAGATCCATGGAATTCGCATTCTGGAGATGAATCTTCCGCATGTGCGTATGGAGGTGGACTGTTCTAAGGGAACATATATCCGTACTTTGTGCCATGACATTGGAGAGAAGCTTCAGGTAGGCGGCTGTATGGAAGAACTTGAGCGTACGAAAGTCGGCCATTTCCTGAAAGAAGATGCGGTAACACTGGATGAAGTGCGACAGAAGATGGAACAGGGAGAAGGTGCAGAACTTTTCACTCCTCTGGATCAGATCTTCGCGGAACTGCCGGCCGTTACTGTGACGGATGCGAAGGCATGGATGTCTTATAACGGAAATGATCTTCCGGAACGTTTTCTGTTAGAAAAAGAAGAGTGGACAGATGGACAGGAAGTCAGAGTATATGATTCCAGAAAGAATTTTATCGGTCTTTATCAGTATCGTGCCCCGAAGAAGCTGTTCCATATTAAGAAAATGTTTTTGGATCCTGAAGCAGAGAAAATTGAGAAATAAAGGACGAATAAGACAGACATGCAATATATAAAAGGATTAGATGCCTTTGACGGAAGAAATCAGACAGCGGTAACGCTTGGAAAGTTTGATGGATTGCACAGAGGACATCAGAAGCTGCTCAACAGAATAATGAAATATGCGCAGAAGGAAGAATGTGACAGTGTTGTTTGTGCATTTGATATGGACAGAGATTGTCTGATGACAAATGAAGAGCGAAGGGCATTTCTTGAGGACAAGGTAGATTATCTGATCGAGATTCCATTTACGAGAGAAATGATGGAGATGGAAGCAGAGAAATTTATCGAAGAGATCTTATATAAGAAGCTGCACGCATCACACATTGTTGTCGGAACAGACTTTAACTTTGGTCATGAAAAAAGAGGCAATCATCAGATGCTGGAGAAATATGCAGCGAAATATGGCTACACAGTTGATGTGGTCGAGAAAGCATATTACAAGGACCGGGAGATCAGCAGCACTTATATCAGGGAACTTCTCCTCGATGGAAATGTTCCTCTTGCAAATAAGCTTCTGGGGTATCCGTATGAGATCACCAGTGTTGTGGAACATGGACAGCAGCTTGGAAGAACACTTGGATTTCCGACAATGAATCTTGCACCGCAGGAAAAGAAAATCCTGCCAAAGTACGGTGTCTATGCCTGCCGCGTCCTTGTGGATGGTGTATGGTATGGCGGTGTGGGAAATGCCGGGGTGAAACCGACCGTTGCGCAAGAGAAAAGACGGTTGTTCGAAGTTTATGTTTACGGATATGAAGGCGATGCTTATGGGAAGACTGCCACAGTGCAGATCCTGGAGTTCGAACGTCCGGAAACGAAATTTCATTCGGTTGAAGAACTCAAAGACCGCGTGATGAAAGATATGCGGTACGGAGAGGAATATCTGAAAAATCATCCATTCGATGAAAGATAAAAGATTTTAAATTTGTGCTTTACAAGCAGATATCTCTGTGCTATACTATCCGAGGTATCAAATCAGCCGGTGTTCGGTAATCGGATCACTCCGACCATTGCTTAATGCCAGGCGGTTTAACTAAGAATTTTAAGGAGGATATTACAATGATCGCAAAAGAGAAGAAACAGGCTATCATCAAAGAATTTGGAAGAACAGAGGGAGATACAGGATCACCGGAAGTACAGGTTGCTATCCTTACAGCAAGAATCAACGAGCTGACAGATCACTTCAAAGCTAACCCGAAGGATCACCACTCAAGAAGAGGACTTCTTAAGATGGTTGGACAGAGAAGAGGACTTCTTGCATACCTCAAGAAAGTAGATATCGAGAGATACCGTGCTCTGATCGAGAAACTTGGTCTGAGAAAATAATAAGATTTTCCAAAAAAGAAGATCAATTGACAGATCAGAAGCTGCATCTGATGATGTGGTTTCTGGTCTGTTTCTTTTTGTCTGAATTTTTGGTACTTTTTGTTCTTTTTTTGGAAAACTATTTACTTCTTATTATGGAATATGATATAATTTAAAAGCTTGTGGGCAGAGAAGAACCGAGACCACTGAAAAGTGTATTATCAATCGATTACAGTGGGCTTCAATTGCTATGGAATAGTACATTTTTCAGTAGTTTCGGAGCGAATTGTTCTGCTCATATAAAACGAAGATAAGATAAAAAGGAGAAAACCATGTATAAAAAGTTTGAAATGGAACTGGCCGGCAGAACACTGCGCGTGGATGTTGACCGTGTGGCAAAACAGGCGAATGGTGCAGTGCTGATGCATTATGGTGACACAACTGTACTGTGTACAGCAACAGCATCTGACAAGCCGAGAGAAGGAATTGATTTCTTCCCACTCAGCGTAGAGTATAATGAGAGAATGTACGCTGTAGGAAAGATCCCGGGAGGATTTAATAAGAGAGAAGGGAAAGCATCTGAGAATGCGATCCTGACAGACCGTGTCATCGACCGTCCGATGCGTCCTCTGTTCCCGAAAGATTATAGAAATGACGTAACACTTGAGAACCTTGTTCTTTCTGTAGATCAGGACTGCAGCCCGGAGCTTACAGCCATGCTCGGTGCAGCACTTGCAACAAGTATTTCTGATATTCCGTTTGACGGACCAATCTCTACAACACAGGTTGGACTTGTTGACGGAGAGTTCGTATTCAACCCGACAGCAGCACAGAAGGAAGTTTCCGAGCTTGCACTGACAGTTGCTTCTACAAAGGAAAAGGTTATCATGATCGAGGCCGGTGCGAAAGAAGTTCCGGAAGCGAAGATGATCGAAGCTATCTTTGCGGCACATGATCTGAACCAGAAAGTGATCGCTTTCTTTGACACGATCGTTGCAGAGTGTGGAAAGCCGAAACATGAGTATCAGAGCTTTGCTGTTCCG
>ENA-OQIO01000417-OQIO01000417.1-human-gut-metagenome-genome-assembly--contig:-NODE-417-length-23003-cov-2.685085_pt1 | contig 23003 bp, 29 predicted proteins | sample MGYA00242573_ERZ504737 | MGnify/ENA primary metagenome ERZ504737 (study PRJEB26092, sample SAMD00036203) | human gut metagenome | host: Homo sapiens | study: EMG produced TPA metagenomics assembly of...
TCTGTCATTTGTACACGATGTACAGGTTTCTTTTGTCTTGCCATAATAAAAGGCCCTCCTAATGATATTTATTGTATCATAGAAGAACCTTATAAACATTATTTTACAGAAAAAGTTTCATACTCTCGAGTTATTTACCATATACCTTCATAATATTTCCCTTAAAAAAGTTCTTGTTATATTATAAGCAAACAAAGCTATCTATTACTAGATAGCTTTGCGTTGTTTAGCTACTATGTTTCTTTGATGTTTTACTCTATTCGTCTTCTCACACTTATATTCGAATTGTGATTTCTACAATATATCCGCTAAATGTCCAATTTTATCCACTGCCTCATTAATTGTATTCCACTTAACAACATGGCAATTTCCCTCTTCCAGTAATTTTTTTGCCATCATAACTCCATATTCGCGTTGTTCATCATTATTTCCAGTCCAATGATGCCAATTCGGATAATTTAAATCCACTGGCGAATAAAAATTTACCGCCAGCAATTCTTCCATATCTTCTACCCATCTTTGTCTTTCATTTACTAAAAATATCGTATGCGTTAATTTTACCTCGCTACACTTTTGTTCAATCCCAATTTCATCGGCAGTACATTGGATTTTGACATTGACAGCATCCAACTCTTGATCGCTTAACTTTTCATATTTCTCCGGCAACATAGATCTTGTCTTACTGAAATCCCGCATCGTTCTCAACGTCAGATTATAATAATTAGGCCATCCATATATGTAAAAGCTTTGTTTTTCCGGCTTCAAAATAACGCGATCCCGGGATACCTCCGAACATCCATGTTCATAAAGAAACTTTAAAGATAAGGTTGTTTTTCCACTCCCCTTTCCTCCAATCAGCAAAACCCCTTTTATCATTTTTCTTGAATGCCGCTGCGTGAACCATAACGCCGCCAACTTATCTTCTGCTAAAGCTTTTACAATATCTCGAATCACACGAATCCCATCTTTTACTAACGAACTTTTATCTTTATTAAAAATATTAATTTTTTTCGAAAGATAGTTTAACCGATACACACTTTTAGTTGCTTTATTATATATCATTCGAATATATCCATTCAAATACACTAACCCTTCTTCATGCACTGATGGTTTTTTGCTATTATGAATTGTAATGGGTACTCCATATTCCAATATTTCTGTCAAATCACTACTTATTTTCTCTACTAACGTTACTTCGAAATCTACCTTTGGAGCATATGATTCCTTATAATAATCTCCCAATAAACAATCCATTTTCCCCAAAATATCTTTTTCCGCATTTACTTTCCAATTAATTCCCATATACTTATACTGTCTCATCATCTTTTTATTCCTCTCTTTCAAGAATAGTTTGTTTATGTGATACAATCTCAACAATATTTTCAACACTTTCTTTTTGCTCATTTTCATCATAAAATCCACCAAAAGGTAATACATCTATTCTAAGATCCGGTGGAAGTCCAATCGATATGTTACCTGAATATTTATTATATTCAATATATACTATCGCAAGCGTTTCTTCGGTTCTAGCATAAAAAAGTACCACTAATTTCCCGTTCCAGTATATCTTTTCAAGCCCTTTGTCCAGACAGCTGCCGCTATTCCCAGCATGACAATCGCAACGAAAGGCGCAAAATATTGCCACATCTTAATCCCCCCTGCCGCCTTACCTAACAGCACAACACTGGGATAATAATTAATAAAAGCCACTGGCAAAAAACAAGTAACAAATATCTGAAAATATTTTCCAAAAATATTCACCGGATACTGCTGCATCAACACTGTAAATCTTTCCGCTATATTCATGGCTGCATTAGAACGTGTTGTCCAAAAACAAAGACTGGCGCCAATCAGTTGATAGCCACCTGTATCAAAGCTCCTGACAGCACGCAAATCAAAAAATATGCCCACTGCCCCATATTCCAGTGTATTCCGATTTGAGCAGCGGCAAGGATGAACCCTAATACCCCTACCAGAAAATCTCCTACGCCTGTATAACTGATATCTTTACCGATAAATTGCAGAAATGGGCTGACAGGACGGATCAAATAGGCATCAAACGTACCGCCTACGATCATTTCCTCCAGATCAGATAAATGCCAGAAAAACACGCCGTATATCCCACGGCTCAACATCCAGAAACTATACAGGAACAGTAAGTCCCATATGTTCCAATTTCCCAGAGTATTAAAATTATATACCAGAATACCTATGAGAGAGAGATTTACAGCATTCAGAATCAAAACGCTTATTATCCCCACAAAAAAATCAGCCTTATATTGTGCTTTTCCCAGAATAGCCACACGCAAAAAATGACCATATAATCGAATGTTCCGCATTTTCTCAACCTCCCTGTATCATTACTCTGGCAAAGACCCGTTTCATCAACAGACGTGATAATAACCCGAGTACAAGTATCCATGTAAACTGCACACCTAATTCTCTCAACATATCCATTCCCGCATAATTTCCAATATAGATGGACATGGGAATGGCATAAATGCAACGGAATGGCAAAAAATCACTGATAACACCAAGCGCACTGGGAAAAATCCACAATGGCAACCATCTGTCCGGAAAAGAAACGAAGTAACGCATTGTACCCCAATTGATGTTGCGGATATTCATGGTGATCATACTCAGAAGCCCCAGAATAAAGTTCAGGAAAAAACTCACGATAATTGAGAAAACCAAGCTGCAAAGAAAGCCAAAAAGCGCAGACAAATCCGGCAATTTTAATGAAAACAGGAAAAATGCCACAATCAATGAAGGTAAAACCAAGAACAAAAAACGCACCGCAATACTTCCCATATTCTTTGCAAACATATAAAACTGAAAATCAATGGGTTTCATAATATCCATTTCAATGGTACCTTTGCGGACTTGCTCCATAATATAGATCTGCGGACCGTTCCGTGGATGCAAGATTGCCTCCAGGGCAACACCCAGTACAGCATAGGAGATCATCTGGGGAAGCGGTACACCACTAACGTTGTGGTTTGTGGCATACAACGCGCGCCACACATAACCTACACTGTACATCATAAGGAATGTGTAAAACAAGTTAATCCAAAAGGACACACGATATATGCTCATATTGTAAAATTCATTACGCAAAAAAGCCATGCCCGTGTGTATACTGATTCCCCTACTTGCTCTCATAAAGTTTCCTCACAATCTCCTCAATATCAGGCTCAATGATTTCAATGTCGTGAACAGGATATTTGTCACCGATAGAACGTATCAGCTCCATTGGGGTGGCCTCTGACCGATGAAACGAGAACCATTTACGGTTCCCCTCACTCCTGGTCAGCTTCGCATTCTCTACCTGAAAGTCCCCAACAGGCTCATCAAACTCTATCATCAGTGAACGGATAACGCCAAACTTCTGCACCATACTCTCTAAATCTCCATCATACATCAGATGACCGGAATCAATCACCACCACACGGGAACAGAGTTTTTCTATGTCCCCCATGTCATGAGTGGTAAGCAAAACCGTAGTACCTTTTTCACGATTAATCTCAGAAATAAAATCATGAAGATATTTCTTAGAAACAACATCAACACCAATCGTAGGCTCATCCAAAAAAAGGATTTTAGGATCATGTAACAGCGCCGCACAGATATCCGCCTTTACCCGCTGTCCCAGGCTCATCTGCCGCACGGGTTTATTGATAACCTCCTCAAGATCCAACATGGGAATATAGCGATCAAGATTCTTCCTGTAAGTACCATCCTCAATTTTGTAAATTTCCTTCAGCAGACGATAACTTTCAATCAAAGGAACATCCCACCAAAGTTGTGTTTTTTGACCAAATACGACACCAATCTGCTTAGCATTCTCCATTCGCTGTTCAAAAGGCTTGATACCGTCAACTGTGACGTTTCCTGAGGTAGGCTGCAAAATACCGGAAAGCATTTTAATCGTGGTGGATTTTCCAGCGCCATTTTTCCCGATAAAACCCACTATTTCTCCATCGTCAACTGAAAATGTAATATCGTCAACCGCACGTTTGATAGTGTGTTCACTGGAGAACAGATTTCTCACAGCGGCAAACCTGCCCTTTTTCTGCACAGGTATCTTGAACTCTTTTACTAAATGACTTACTTCTATCATAATTATTCCTCATCAAATCTGTCTTCTGCAGAAATATCTATAACTTTAAAATAGCTACCAGAGAACAACACTTTGTTAATATAATCATTATAAAAAGAAGTATCGCTTCATTCTTTCTATCATCATCAAAAACTCTTTCCATGAAGTCAGTTGTCCATTTCCCTACCGGGATAAGAGTATTCCGTGTAAACCATCTGTCATAAATTGTATTGCTAATTTCCTTTACCTTTTGCATATCCCATGTTACATATATATCATTCGGAATAATATTTCCAAATATAAGCTGGCAATGATACAAAGTATAGTATAATGCATTATCTAATTCGCTTTCTCTAGCATATTCAAATAACTTTTCCCAATTAATTTTTGTTTTTCGAAACAAAAAGTGCAATATCCAAATATGATAACAGGCGTATATCTCGTCCAGAAATTATATCTCGTAAGGAGAGGGTGTGCCAATATAAATGAGATGACAGATGAAGTAAAAAGTCCTCATTACTTAATCGCCAAAAATTTATCCCCTGAATATTCTCCTTTTTTGCCCGTTGAAAAAGTAAATTAGAATCATAATAAAAACTGTCAAAAATTGTACTAAGCCTGTGGTGCACGTCAACAGAATAAATAGGAAAAAAATCAGAACCACTTAACTTAACAAATTCACCATAGTGCTGAAGTTCAGATTCATATCCGTTTAATCTGTTATTATCAAATTTATCTATGGTGTGTGTGTTTCTGTTATATTTTCCCTGAACATAACCAAGACTCTTCATAACTCGAAACACATCCTCAGTTTCATTTTTCTGAATAAGGATATCCATATCCAGATACGGACGTTCTAAAGGATCGTTATAACATTTTTCTGCCAAGTACACCCCTTTGAGTAAAATTATTTTCAAGCCAGCCTTATCCAATTCGTTCAAAAGGTGTAAAAATTCATCTCTTTGTTTAGAATATATATGTTTCCTTATTTTGTACTCATTATCAAGAATTTGCACAATATACTGGGGTATCTGTAATGCATTCCTGATTCTGTTATAAAGTACAGGTAATAACTTGTGTTGTGTGCAGTGATGGATAATGTAATCCCAATCCAAAGTGTTATTTAATTTTTCATTACTGCTCCAATCAGTGTTTGGCATAAGCAATTCAAGTATAAACTTATCCTCTTGTCTCATGCTACTTCCTCCTTGTATAATATATTAACATCCTTAAAATAAAACTTCTGTTCCCAATCTACATTTATCATATTTATAACGGTATTTTGTATTATTTTCATATATATTTATGTGTTTTTCCAATTATAAACTTTGTATTATGCTATTGTCTACCCTCTATCATTCGCTTTCTTCACTCTTTGGGTCTATTTTTCAAATCGTTTTAATACTCATCCCAGCATATCTGATATACATATTATATCGTAAGATCAAAACTTTTTCGTTATACCTGTCTAAAATTGCTTTTCATTGCAATATCTAAATATCTTCTATTACTTAATCTACTGAACCTCCATACAAATTCACTATTTTAGCTCGTTCTTCATAGCTAAGCTGCATGAAAACTGCTGTTCTCTCAATATCTCTGCATTTAAGGTAACTCATCTCTCCAATTATCTTATTCTTGTTTCTTTTCCAAATCCATAAAAATCTTCTCTCTCTGTTCTGGCGTGATTTTATCATAATTTCTTCCCAGCCACTCAAAAATATTACCCGGTAAATCTTCTACTTCACCCACTTCTTCATATTTCTTTTGTTCTGACATCTGATTCAGCAAATCCACATCGATCCCTGAAACAGTGTCCGTAAATTCCATTCGCATAAAGTTTTCTTCTGATAAATCAATCACTCGGACATCCTCACCTTTTTTTACCTGTTCCTTAAAATACGCTACTTCCGCATCATTTAGCGGAATCAACTTACCCTCTGATTTCACAGTGACATATCCTCCACCTTCAGTTTTTTTAACACAAATATCCGAAACATAAGGACCCAAGTTTTTTGCTTCTTTAAACTCTTTCATATCCTGTGTATTGTACTTTTTATCATATATCGGTTTTTCACCTGAAATGAAAATGATACAGTCCTCATCCGGCATTCTGGAAATCTCTTCGCTGGTCAATAATTCTCTGCTCTGCCGATCAAAGTTTATACTGGTGCTTCCACTCGTTCCTTTACTTAAACCATCATTCTTTTTATCAATCGTTGCTGTTCCCAATAAATCAGCAATGTATTTGTGAGTGGAATAGGCTCCCCGGCCTCAGCCAAATAGAGAAACGTTGAGCAGGCATCCATCAGGATTTCCCATGTATCGTTTTTATAAATCTGTTTTAGCTGGCTGACCGACTGTAAAAACATAATCACAGATATATTTCTGCTTCGAAGTGTAGTAATCAGTTTTTCAAAACTTTCCGGTCTGGAGCCGTTGGCAAATTCATCCATCCAGACTTCTACTGGAATCGGTAACGCACCACCATTTTTTCTTGCACACTCAATTAATACTTGAAATAGTGAGGTATACAGCATTCCAACAATAAAATCAAATGACCTGTCTTCATCCTGGACACACAAAAAAAGGGCTGTCTTCGTGGTTTTATCCCCGTTGACACCCATTCCAAGCTCATACAAATTCATCTCATCTTCCGAAAATAATCTTTTTGCTGCAACTACACCCATAAATTTAAACTTCGAATTACACATAATAATGATAGATCTTACTGTATCTGGCGCACCTTCCTTTAACCTTCTATAATTACTAACTGCCGGATGCTCATTTCCCATAGGTGAGCGTACCGCAAGTGTATTCATACGTTTTTCCAATTCCGTTTCCCCTGTCTCTTCATCCAATATCCGGCTTTCTTCATTCATCAATAATTGAACTTTCGGCAAGATTGGTTTCTCCATTTCCAGCCATACATAATAGAAACATGCTAAAAGATACATCGTTACCCCATCCTCCCAAAATGGTTCTCCTTTGGATGTATCCTGCGGTGTCAGAGATGTCTGTATATTGCTTACCAGACGAATCATATCTACTTCTGTTTTTACATATACAAAGGGATTATACATATGACTTTTCCCAAAGTCAGAGCTGATTACATCCAGACATTTTATTTGATATCCATTCTTTTCCATGGCCTTTCCATAATTTCGTAAAAGATCCCCTTTAACATCCAACACAACAACTGAAGCATCATTCCGCAGCAAATTAAATTAGGTGCAACAATCCGAAAGGATTGTTGCACCTACTACAATCATATTATTGTTTGCAATTTTTTTCCCACTTTTACTTAAAGTGATATGTTGGGAAAGAATCCTTCCCTGTTTGTCTCCCTTCGATGCCATCACCTGTTACGGGTCAGCCCATTCTGCTGACCCATGCTCTCTCCCCAATACAAAATTTCGATTATAGTATTGATAATACATAACCAGACACATCCATGCCAAAGATGAAAAAATTTTTCTCTATCAGATAAGCCTAGCTCTCCTTCCATCCTTGTTTTCCATTATATTTTAAAATAATTAATACAATAGTAAAAGCAGCGCCTATCACACCGTATTCTTGTAAATTAGTTAGTATATCCATTTAATATCCTTTCTGTTTATAGTTTGTTTTGTCATGTTATTTTACAGATTACCATAATTTTTCTTTTACTTATTTCATGCTCAGGATATCCCTCATACGTTTTAAAATTAGTAGTACCTGACCAGCAGCAAATCTTTGTTTAAAGGATCCGCATGAAAAATGATCCTCTCTCAGTACCATAGTCAACAATGCTGCACATAGATCATAATCAGCATTAAATACCCTCTTTAATTCTTCAGAACAATTGATTGGTTCTGTAATCATATAATCTCTGTAATTGAGTTTCATATCGCCCATCGAAAGTAATAACTCTGCGTACAGACCTATGTATGGATCTTTTTTCTCAATTATTTCCTGAATCATTTCAATTTTCTCTTCTCTTTTCATTGTCGTCCACCACCTTGAAAATGTATCTTTATATATCGAATATATGTTCCTTTATTTTATCATATTGCGAACATACATTCTAGTATTAAAAATACGAATTTCAAATATCTCTCCTTAACGATTTTAACCGATCTTTAGAAAATTTCTCTTTATACGAAAACAAAGCTATCTATTACTAGATAGCTTTGCTCTGTTCCTAGGCTCTGTTTTATTTTCTTTCCATCTTTTCTTTTGATTACCCATGGAATATTCTGTACACACTTTGTATTTTTCCGTACACAATTTCTACACAATTTTAATGAAATTTTATGAAAAAATACACCATTTTATGGTACTTTTAATCCCTGAATCTGTACACACTTTTTCCTGTTTTTTTCTCGAAAAAGCCTATAAATAAAGGGTTTTTTCTATCGATTGTTGATAGCGGTGACTAAGGCATCGATAGATGCACGGATAATGTCGCTGTCGACGCCTGCACCCCAGGAAAGGGATCCATCCGGTTTCTGGATACCCACGTATGCAATTGCCTTTGAACTTGTGCTCATTTCCAGTGCATGCTCGGTGTAGGAAACCAGTGTATATTGCATGTCATATGCTTTTTTCAGTGCATTACTTACCGCATCCAGACGTCCGTTACCATCTGCCTCGGTAGTGATCACACGGCCTTCAAAGGAAGATGTAACCTGTGTGGTGATGTGTCCGTTCTGCTGGAAATGTACTTTCTGAATATCCAGCGGTTTCTTGACATTTTCGAAAGTTTCTTTGAACAGTTCAAAAATTTCATCAGGATGAAGTTCTTTATGAGTATGATCTGATACTGCTTTCGCTGCGTAACCCATAGCTTCACGCATCTTTGGTGGCAGATTCAGACCGTATTTTGTTTCCAGAATATACCTACGCCACCTTTACCGGACTGGCTGTTGATACGAATAACATTGGCATCATAGCTTCTTCCCACATCTCTCGGGTCTATCGGCAGATACGGAACCGTCCAGTGATCCGGATCTTTTTCTTCGATCCAGTGCATTCCTTTTGCGATCGCATCCTGATGGGAACCGGAAAATGCGGCAAATACCAGAGATCCGCTGTACGGACTTCTCGGATCTACGTTCATGCCGGTGAATTTTTCGTATTTTTCACAGATGCCTGGCATATCAGAGAAATCAAGTTCCGGATCTACACCCTGTGCATACATATTCATCGCCAGCGTAATGATATCTACATTACCGGTACGCTCACCATTTCCGAACAGAGTTCCTTCGATACGGTCTGCACCTGCCAGAAGTCCCAGCTCAGAATCTGCAACACCACATCCCCTGTCGTTATGCGGGTGAAGAGATACAATAACATTTTCTCTGTAATTCAGGTTATCACACATATACTCAACCTGGCTTGCATATACGTGCGGCATGGAATGTTCTACTGTTACCGGCAAGTTAATGATTGCCTTCTGATCCGGTGTTGGTTTCCATACATCCAGAACTGCATTACACACCTCCAGTGCATATTCCGGCTCTGTTCCGGTAAAGCTTTCCGGGCTGTACTCAAACAGGAAGTTTCCGTCTGTCTCATCTGCCAGTTTCTTTAACAGGGCAGCTCCATCTACAGCGATCTTTCTAATCTCTTCTTTTGATTTACGGAACACCTGCTCTCTCTGGCTCAGGGATGTAGAATTATATACATGGATGATGGCTCTCGGTGCACCTTTTACCGCCTCAAAGGTCTTGCGGATAATATGTTCTCTTGCCTGTGTCAGTACCTGAATAGTTACATCTTCAGGAATCAGGTTCTGTTCGATCAAGGCTCTTAAGAATTCATATTCTGTTTCAGATGCTGCCGGGAAACCTACCTCGATTTCCTTGAATCCGATTTTTACCAAAAGTTTGAAGAACTCAATTTTCTGTTCCAGACTCATCGGGATCACAAGTGCCTGGTTACCGTCTCGCAGATCCACACTGCACCAGATCGGGGCTTTCTCTACATACTCTTTTTCTGCCCATTTCATACATTTTACCGGTGGCATAAAATACTGTCTCACATACTTTTTGTAATTCATCATGTTTCTTGTCCTCCTAAATTTGATTCCCTGCACATCTCTGGCATCTATCTTCTTTATGGATATGTAAAAATGCGTAAAAAAAACTCCGTCTCTCTTCTCAAGAGACGAAGGATTATCTCCTACGCGGTACCACTCTTTTTCATGAATAGCTTCATGCACTCTGCCAGATACGGGTCTACACCTTATATCCTCCCCCATGATAACGGTGGGGTACTCCGTCTGTTCCTACTGGAAATATATTTCGTTCAGACAGCAGCTCCAAGGGCAGTTCCAAATTCTTCATTCACTGTTTCGCACCATCCAACAGTTCTCTGAAAGCCGAATCCTCTGTACTCTTCCTCTTCTACGCCATTTACAAGTTAAATTCTACCATAGAAGCAGACAGATTGTCAACGGGTTTCTATGATAAAGTTTTATCAGAATGAATTTTATCAATTTTTAAAGCAATTTTAAAAATCAAATAATTATTGACAAAAGCCATTATAATGCATATAATAGTTTCTATCTTGTATAAATCAGTTTTGTCGGGGTATGGCGTAGCTTGGTAGCGCGCACGGCTGGGGGCCGTGAGGTCGCAGGTTCAAATCCTGTTGCCCCGATACTTTTCTTTTCCAGGCAGTTTCTGCCGTTTTTCCGAAACACGATAATTTATAACAGAATAATTTCGATTGCTATCTTTTTGCAAAAGCGAGATAAAATACGCTTTGTGATTTTGACTCGTTGTTCGCATAAATAATACAGGCAGTCCGAAACTCTGCGACTGCCTGTACTATTTCTATTTATTTTCTTTTATTTTGTCGTATTGGCGTTAATATAATTTACCAGACCCTCGGCTTTGATAATCTTCTGCATGAACTCCGGAAACGCCTGTCCCTTGAACTCAGTTCCTTTTGTTTTATTGTAGATCATACCACTGTCAAAGTCCACTTCCACATCATCACCTGCGTCGATTCCTTTTGCCGCTTCCGGGCACTCGATAATCGGAAGACCAATATTGATAGAATTTCTGTAAAAGATACGTGCGAACGTTTCTGCGATCACACAACTCACACCTGCTGCCTTGATTGCAATCGGTGCATGTTCTCTGGAAGAACCACATCCAAAGTTCTTATTGGCAACGATGATGTCACCTTTCTGTACTTTATTTACAAACTCTTTGTCAATATCTTCCATACAGTGAGTAGCCAGCTCTGCCGGATCTGAAGAGTTCAGATAACGTGCAGGGATGATTACGTCTGTATCTACATTGTCACCATATTTAAATACTCTTCCTTCTGCTTTCATCCTTCTCTTCCTCCTATAAACCTAATTCTTCCGGTGAAGAAATCTTACCGGTAACAGCACTTGCTGCAGCAACAGCCGGGCTTGCCAGATAGATTTCAGAATCCACATGTCCCATACGACCTACAAAGTTACGGTTGGTTGTGGACACACAGCGCTCATTTTCTGCCAGAATGCCCATATAACCACCCAGACACGGTCCACAGGTCGGTGTGCTTACTACAGCTCCTGCCTCGATAAAGATCTTTAACAGACCTTCTTCCATTGCCTGCAGATATATCTTCTGTGTTGCCGGAATCACGATACAGCGGATACCTTTTTCACTTTGTTGTCTGCCAGGATCTCTGCCGCAATACGCAGGTCATCGATACGTCCGTTGGTACAGGAACCGATAACTACCTGATCGATCCTCACATTTTCTGTGATCTCATCGATGGTTTTTGTGTTTTCCGGCAGATGTGGGAACGCGATGGTCGGACGCAGTGTGCTAAGATCAATAGTGTATTCCTTATCGTAAACTGCATCCTCGTCAGCTTCAAATACTTTCCATTCCCGCTTGGAATGTTCTTTCATGTATGTCATAGCTACATCATCAACCGGGAAGATACCGTTCTTTCCACCGGCTTCAATTGCCATGTTGGCAATGGTAAAACGATCATCCATGGACAGATTTTTAATGCCTTCGCCTGTGAATTCCATAGATTTATACAGAGCCCCATCCACACCGATCATGCCGATGATGTGCAGGATCACATCTTTACCGCTCACCCATTTGGCAGGTTTTCCGACAATATTAAATTTGATAGCAGATGGAACTTTAAACCATGCTTTACCGGTTGCCATACCGGCTGCCATATCCGTACTTCCCACACCGGTAGAGAATGCACCCAGGGCACCATATGTACAGGTATGAGAATCTGCTCCGATAATCACATCGCCTGCTACTGTCAGACCTTTTTCCGGGAGAAGTGCATGCTCGATACCCATTTCTCCGACATCAAAATAATTAGTGATATCATGTTTACAGGCAAATTCTCTTACACACTTGCAGTGCTGTGCAGACTTGATATCTTTGTTCGGGATAAAGTGATCCATGACCAGTGCCACTTTATCTTTATCAAATACCGTATCTACTGTCATCTTATCCATCTCATGAATTGCTACCGGTGAGGTGATATCATTTCCCAGTACCAGATCCAGTTCTGCTTCGATCAGCTGTCCTGCTTCTACCTTCTCAAGACCCGCTGCCGCTGCCAGAATTTTCTGTGTCATCGTCATTCCCATGTTTCTGTTCCTCCTGTGTATATAATGTTGAGGGCAAACCTGTTTTACCCCTGGTATCATGAAATTGAGATTTTTTTCATTTACTGTTTGCTATTGTAACATATCTTGCGATATAATAACAATACATATAAAATATATTCTCTATAACTACAGGTTATATTATTTCATTTGTCACTGATATTCTATACACGGAGGTTTTACATGGAACAGAATCTTTCTCTTTATTATGTATTTCACACGGTCGCAAAAAAGGGCAGTATTTCTCACGCGGCCAAAGAACTATATATCAGCCAGCCCGCTATTAGCAAATCCATTCAAAAACTGGAAGACAATCTGAACACAACCTTGTTCAAACGAAGTTCCCGGGGTGTTACTCTTACCGCAGATGGGGAGATCCTTTTCCAGCATACCAGAGATGCTTTTGAGACTCTTGAAGAAGGAGAAGAGATTCTGGCACGCCATCATGCTCTTGGAGTAGACCAGCTTCGTATAGGTGTCAGCACTACTCTTTGCAAATATATCCTTCTGCCTCATCTGCAACGCTTTATAAAGGCGTACCCACATGTAAAAATATCCATCAGCTGTCAGTCCACTTACCAGACTCTGACATTACTGGAAGAAAATAAAATAGATATTGGTCTTGTCGGCGAACCGGCGATACAGAAAGGTTTTTATTTTCAGCCACTGCAAAAGATTCAGGATATTTTTGTAACAACAACCGCCTACCTGGAACATCTGGAACTGCGATCAGGTAACGGCGATCTTTTTTCAGACCGCTACATTTATGATGCTCGATGAAAAAATATTACCAGGCAATATATCAATCGTGTGTTTCTGGAACACGGTGTGGAGTTTTCCAATATTCTGGAAGTTTCAACAATGGATCTTCTGATCGAATTTGCAAAGATTGGAATGGGTGCGCCTGTGTGATTCAGGAATTTGTTCAGGAAGAGCTGGATCGAGGGGATCTGATCACTCTTCCACTGGGACTTACATTTTCTCCAAGACAAATAGGATTCGCCTGCCGTAAACACGAACAGGCGAATCCCGTTATTCAACACTTTCTGGATTTACGAGGAAACATTCTCCCGTAAATTTCAAAGTACTATTTTATTTTTCTTCCTGCAGGATCAGTACATCCCATTTTTTCAGTACCGTTCCTGCCGGAATGACTGCTCCACTGATCAAATCTGTTTTTCCACCAAGCTATCCGGAAGAACCTGATCCTCATCTTTGAAGTTCATGACATAATAATATCTGGTGTCGTCAGAAGTTCTACAGGTAACTTCCAGCCCGGTTACTTCCGGAATCACAGCTCTTACATTCACTTCATTTACCGCCTGATCCAGAATCTTTGCGAGTCCCGCATCATCCATCTGCGTTCCTACATAATACGTTGCACCTTTGCCAAAGGTATTTCTTGTGACTGCAGGCATATCTGCATAAAAATCTTTCTGGTACGTTGCCAGTGCTTCTGCACCTTCCAGATGCAGCAGATCACATAACAGGTTGCAGGATGCTGTAGTTCCATCCGTAAATTTCACTTCATTGACCTGTTCCGGTGCCAGCGCATCAATTTCTTCCACCCATACACCCGCCATGTCACGCAGCGTCCCGGATAGCCTCCAAGATGCACGTTGTCAGACTGGTCTACGATACCGCTCATATATGTGGTAATCAGAATACCGCCATTCTTTACAAAAGATTCCAAAGCTTCTTTCATTCCTTCTTTTACCATGTAAAGAACCGGTGCAACCACCATCTTGTACTGTGAGAAATCTGCATCTACCGGAATCATATCAACACTGATATTTCTTTCATAGAAATAATTATAATACTTATGAATCTGCTCTACATATTTCAGATCTTCGGAAGGTCCGCTGGTGTATTCCAGTGCCCAGTAATTTTCCCAGTCAAAAATCAGGCCGACATCTGAAAGATTTTCGCTTCCCAGTGTCTTTGTTCCAAAACTTTCCAGTTCTTTACCAAGCTGAGCCACCTCACGGAACACTCTGGTGTTTTCCGTTCCTGCATGAGCAATAACAGCTCCATGAAATTTTTCGTCAGGCTCCCACACTTCTTCTCAGCTGGAAGACTGAATCGTATCTGCACCATGAGCCATCGTCTGATAGCTCTGCGCACGCATCTGTCCCGGACGTTTCAGAGAGTTGTATTTCTGCCAGTTCTGCTGGCTCGGTGTCTGTTCCATCAACATAAACGGCTCGTTTTTCAATCCCCGCATCAGATCATGTTTCATGGCGATCATGCTCCACGGAGTATCATAAGCCGGATAGTTATCCCAGGATACGATATCCATCTCTTTTGCCCATTTGAAATAATCCAGATCTTTGAAAGTTCCCATCAGATTTGTAGTGATCACTACATCCGCATTATGGCTGCGGATCGCATCTCTTTCCATTTTATAGCACTCCAGCACGCTGTCGGAGTTAAATCTACGATAATCGATAGAAATTCCTGCAAATGCGGTCTTTTCTGTTCCAATTCCCTCACTTAATGCATTTGGAACCACCACATCATCCCAGTCGTATACGGTGTGTCCCCAGAATTCCATATTCCAGGCTTTGTTCAGTGCATCAATGGTTTTATATTTATCTTTTAACCAGACGCGGAACGCATTCTGACAGTTATCGCAAAAACAGGTGATCCCATACTCGTTGTTCACATGCCAGCAGGTGACATGCGGATTCGACGCATAACGTTCTGCCAGTTTGTCTGCCAGTGCTCTTGCATATTTCCGGTAAACCAGAGAATTCGGGCAGGCATTGTGGCGCTGTCCAAAACGGTGTTGTCTTCCTTCATAATCGGTGTACATCACCTCCGGATATTTTTTCACCATCCATCCCGGAAGTGCTGCGGTAGAGGTGGCAAATACGATATCATAATTTTCTTCGGACAGCATCTCTACGACTTTGTCCAGTTCCGAAAAATTGTATTCGTTCTCTGATGGCTGGATCTTTGCCCATGAAAATACATTGATGGTCGCGCTGTTGATTCTGGCATCTTTAAAGATTCTCATATCTTCTTTCCAGATCTCCTCCGGCCACTGATTTGGGTTGTAATCGCCTCCGTAGAGGATTCTTTTGAATTTTGGCTGCATAATTTGCTCCTTTCTGTCTGTGTCAGGACTTCGTAACTGTTCTGCCTTTTCGTGCAGTGTGTTTGCCTGCACCTGTTAAGCTTATATAATTATCCGAATCTTTTCTGTTAGTTTCTGATAACTTCTACTTATCTGCATTATACTGCTTTTCTTTCTTGATTTGTATAACAGGGTACACCTCTTTCTATAATATTTTGAAACTGATTGTAAATATCTTTTTCCTATGGTACCATATGCCCATACAATATACTTTTTTAATCACTTTAGAATGTACGTTATCATTTGCTACAACTTTTTTCGAATATATTTTAAGCTTGCACGGAGGAAAACCATATGCCTATTTATTTTAATTCTTCCCCGGTGAATTTTCCCTTTCAATTTGATTCCATCGGAAATAACTGGGATCAGGAGCCTACCTTGCGGCCGGATGGTTTCCCGCTCTATCACTATCTGCAAACCCAAGAAGGATGCGGTATTCTGACCATCGACGGACGGGATTATACTATAGAAGAAAACCAGGGCGTTCTGCTGGCTCCCGGAGTTTCTCATGCCTATCGTTCCGCATCCGGGAAATGGATCACTTTATTTGCTACGTTCAGTGGTTCTATGAGCCTTATTTTTCCACGCTATTCGGCTCCTCCCATCTGCTGTTTTTTGAAGCTGAAAAAGCTGCCATCCTCCGGAAACTGATCGACCAGGCTGTGCTTCACCACCAGGAAACCCCAGTCAATCCACAGCTGCTGTCCCTGGAGTGCTACCAGGTACTTTTGCAGTTCACCGGTGGTCTTCAAACCAACCCTTCCCGGCAGCCGGCCTGGGAAAAATATATCCGGCCGTTCTTGCTATTATACATACCAGGTATATGGAGGATCTCACTGCCGAAGCGCTCAGCCAGGAAGTTTTTATCACACCGCAGTACCTGTCACGACTTTTTTCCAGATATTTGGGATGTTCTGTCTATGAATATCTGACCAAGTTCCGACTCAGCAAAGCCAAGGAGCTCCTGGTCAGCAACCGTGGAAGGCGGATACAGGATATCGCCCAGGATGTAGGATACACAGATGCCAGTCATTTTGTAGTGATGTTCCGTAAAATTACCGGCATAGCGCCATCGGAATTTCGGAGGATTAATTAGCAGATCAATTAAAAACGTTTCGAGAACACTTGTTCTTTTTCGCTTTCTGTGTTATTCTTGAACAAAACATGTCCGCGTGCGTTTGAAAAATCATTCAGGCAAAATAAAATCTCTTACCAACTATAACGTGTGCAGATTGTAGAAATGATTCACGCACGCTCTAAGATTAAAAAATATAATTCTTTACTATATATAACGGGAGAACATAACACATGGATGGCTATCAGTTCGAATATCAATGTGCTGAGATTTTAAAAAGAAATGGATTTTCCAGAGTTCAGGTTACCCAAAGTTCCGGCGACCAGGGGGTAGATATTATTGCCCATAAACATCGAAAAAAATACGGTATCCAATGCAAATACTATTCCTATCCGGTCGGAAATAAAGCGGTTCAGGAAGCCTACGCAGGTGCCAACTTTTATGACTGTGACAAAGCTATGGTAATGACCAATCTTACCTTTACCCGATCCGCAACGGAACTTGCCCAAAAACTTGAGGTGGAACTATGGGATCACTGTCCTACCACACGGTATTATAGTCTGCTCTTTAAATTGATGAGTCTGATGAATATTGTTTTTTTCTTATATGGAATCCTGCTTTTATTTCTTCTGCAAAACAAAAGTACCGTTCCTTTTTCCCTTCCCGGTGATTTTCTCACTGGCACACTTCTGGTAGCCGCGTCTGTCTTTGGATTTTTGGGATGGCGCTTCGTTCTTTGTAATCTGGCTGCCGGCGGAATCTATCTGTATCTTTCATTACATACAGTTTTACTCCCGGCGATCAACAATGCCGCTTACTCAGATCTTCAGCTTCTGGTTCTGCTTCCAACTGTTGTCTATCTGCTACATGCCTGTTGGCTTGCAGGTCACAAACGCCACTGAATCTGATCATATCCAGAGCATGTTTGGCGCATTTAACGGCAACCAACAAGGTTTCACGCAAGCGTGGACTTTGTCTCGTTGTTTGCGTGAATCAAAATATGCAATATAGTAAAAACAGTTGTTATCTGAAAATCCTTTTTCTATCAGAATAATCTTCCAGATAACAACTGTTATTTCTTATTTATCTACCTGTCTTTTAAACATCAAACATTTTTTATTCCTTAACCTCTCTTTCAGACAAAGCCCTGCATGCTCATAATCCACATCAATCACAATCCACTGAGATATCTCCGGAATTCGTTTCAATGGTTAAGCTTCCTGTGGCCTTTTCGACTTTTTGTTCAAACGTCTGCAAATTATCTGTTTCATTTTCCATTACTTTTCCGTTCAGGCGCTCAGATACATCAATATCTCCCATATCGGTAGTTACCTGTATAGCAAGTTTGGTAAGCACTTCAGGCGTCCCTTCAATATCTACCGCTCCCATATCACTGATGATTTCCGTATTTTCTTTCCATGTAATACCGGTAAAATCAAAATCTCCGGAGCCGGAAGAAAAACTGCAGGTATCCAGATTACTTCTCTCAATTTCAACATCTCCCATATCTGTTTTCAGACCGAAATGCCGGATATCGCAATCATCTATAACCACATCTCCGCTATAAGTTTGCAGCGAACCGGATGTCACAGTCATAGAAGAAAGCCGGATATCACTCATATCACCGTCAATCTTCACATGATTGATCTTTGTACGCTCCGGAACGTAAAGGGTAATGAGATTTTTTTGCTGCCGTTCTTCTTTCCGATTTAATAAATCCGCAAGAAAATCAACATCAATATTTACATAATGGCCCTTGGTTTCTCTTTCGTTTACTGTCAGTGTATCATTTTCCACAGAGTATGTAACCGCAGGTTTTCCATTTTTGCTCTGCGCCTCATAACTGATATAAAAATGATCATCCTCTGAACGAACTACGTTCAGATCTAACATATCCAAATGAATATCCAGATTTCGATAATCATCTACCTGCGTTTTGGGTAATATAGAGGAAGCTGTTTGTTCAGACGCTCCGGAAGTACCAAAATGATTCAAATCAGCAGTTCGCACATAAGTTTTTCCACCGAAAACATAACCGGCTCCATAAAGAACCGCTCCGACGATCATACAGCTGAGACCGGTAACCATACACGCTTTCATCCATTTTTTCATACTCGTTTCTCCCTCTTTCTGTTAGAAATCCAATGTGCCAGTCTTACGAACCCAAAGCCACACCATTTGCAAAGATAAATCGTAAATATCACAAGTAAAATACCCACTCCGAACACAAATAAGCCACATCCACTGACCATTGCAAATCCGGATACAGATGTCGTGATCGCAAACAGTCCACGAATCCAAAGCTTACCGCCTACAAGCAGCAGACAGATTGCAAAAATGAGTACACATACAAGAGCAATTGCCACACAGACCAAAACGCAGGCCAACACTGCAAGTATGGCAAGCAACAGCGGTGCGCCAACAGGTAACGCCAGAATCGCCAGACAGGCAACCCAGAAAGTTCCTCCTTTTGAAGATTTTTTTCCGGAAGTTTCCATCCTGTCATTATTTTCATCACATATATAAGCTTCATCCATCTTCTTATCCAGAAGATTCGCGATCAATTCACGGGCAGCTTCTTTCGGAGTTCCCATCTCCTTAATCAATTTTTGCGCTCCGGCCTCATCCGTTTCCTGAAAATACTCTTCAAAATAATCCATGGCGTCGTCATAATCTTGTTTCGGAAGCTTTCGCAAATATTTGTGTAATTGATTCAAATATTCTTCTTTACTCAACTTCGGATCCTCCCCTCTATAATCCCATCAATAGTATCTCTGTAAGACAACCATTCTTTATTGAGATATTGCATCTGTTCTTTTCCACTTTCCGTAATGGAATAATATTTCCGCTTACGTCCCTGATACTCCTGCGTATATGTTGTGACGAAACCTGCTTTCTCCAGTTTCTTCAAAATCGGATACAGCGTGGATTCTTTAATATCAGCCACCATTTTGATCGTCTGGCTGATTTCATATCCATAGGAATCCTGGGTATCAACAATGGTTAATATCAGGTATTCGATAAGCAACGCTGATATGGGAAAATACATGGCCTTCACTCCTTTCTGATATATAAAATATTTATATATTGGATTTTTATATATGCACTATAACATTGAGAAGTTCGGGTGTCAATAGATATATAAAAATTTTATATATCTATTGTTTTTATCATTGTCCCAAATGATGATTATCTTGGATACAATGAATAAATGCACTGTATTATGGACTTTATTAATCTCGAAATATTAATTGAACATTCTTATGAATTTTCGAGATTTTCCCGGATTTCTCTTCTATTTTTTATAATACTGTGTTTATTTTTCGAGATTTCAATGTTATGATCGAACCAGAAAAACGAGGTAGATTAAACATAGGAATGAACTAGAAGCGAATGTAAAAACTCTCATCATAGATAGATATGGAAGCATGAAGAAGTTCTCCGAAAAAATCGAAATGCCTTGGACTACATTGGACAGCATTCTAAAAAGAGGAATTGCGAATTCCAATATTACAAATGTATTAAAAATCACACGTGAATAGGTCTTAATTCCGAAGAACTTGTTGATGGAAAAATTGTATTTGCATCCAATAAACCATCCACTTTCGCCGCCCATTTCGATTGTGATAATTATACCGATGATGAACTGGATGAGATAAAACAGTTCGCAGAATTCGTAAAAGGAAAACGTGCGAAATAAACGGCAGATTTGCCAGATGTGGTCTTTGAAAATATAATATATTTACTCAGGGAACCGTTGGGGTGTTATGTCAGCCGCCGGACATGCTTATGGAAGGAGGCTGGTGCTGATGGTTACATATAGTGATTTATTTGCTTTTGTGATTATGCTTTGCGCAGTAATAACTCTTGTTATTAATATTACGCACCAAAAATAGCGCCCCTGCTCTGGTAAAGTAAGGCGCTATTCCTAGAAAATTACTTTATCCGGCGGTCAGGTGTGCACTGGCAACGGTTCTCTTGTTAAGTATACTATATGCCACGCTGAAATATTTGTCAATTTCTTTTGACTGGGGTGAGTCCTTGAATACTTACGAAAAACTACAGGATGAGGCATCCAGCGACGGCGTTGAGGTGATCTCATATCCTTTCCGGACCGATTAGATTTACACTCATGTCGCTGTTTCGGAGCTGCTGTTGGAAATTAATAAAATTCCATGACTACATTTGCAGTTTGTTACCAACGCGTTACCAATTGACTGTTTTTAAGCATGTTTTCGTCATATTGCACAAACGTAAAAAAGCCCCGGAAAATAAGGCTTTCCGGGGCTTTTCGTATATATCTCGCGCTTACATACACAACTAATTCTTAGTTGTTGATCAGTTTGTCATCTTCGTTGTTCCAGCTGTACAGCTTACGGATCTCTTTACCAACTTTCTCTGACGGATGTTCAGCAGCCAGCTTACGCATAGCTTTGAAGTGAACCTGGCGTCCTGCCGGAGACATATCTAACAAGAATTCTTTTGCGAAAGAACCATCCTGGATATCTGTAAGGATCTGTTTCATAGCTTTCTTTGTTTCTGCTGTAACAATCTTTGGTCCTGTGATGTAATCACCGTATTCTGCTGTATTGGAGATAGAATATCTCATTCCTTCGAAACCTGACTGGTAGATCAGATCTACGATCAGTTTCATCTCATGGATACATTCGAAGTATGCATTTCTTGGATCGTAACCTGCTTCACACAGAGTTTCGAAGCCTGCCTGCATCAGGCACAAACGCCACCACACAGAACTGCCTGCTCACCGAACAGGTCTGTTTCTGTTTCTGTTCTGAAAGTTGTCTCCAGAAGACCAGCTCTTGCTCCACCGATTGCCAGACCATAAGCCAGTGCTCTTTCCAGAGCTTTTCCTGTAGCATCCTGTTCTACAGCTACCAGACAAGGAGTACCTTTACCAGCCTGATATTCACTTCTTACAGTATGTCCAGGTGCTTTTGGTGCGATCATGGTTACATCAACGTTCTTCGGAGGTTTGATGCATCCGAAATGAATGTTGAAACCATGTGCGAACATCAGCATGTTACCTTCTTCCAGGTTTGGCTCAATATCTTTTTTGTACATATCAGCCTGCAGTTCATCGTTGATCAGGATCATGATAATGTCAGCTCTTTTAGCTGCTTCTGCAGCTGTATATACTTCGAATCCCTGAGCTTCTGCTTTTGCCCAGGATTTGCTTCCTTCATACAGACCAATAATAACATTACATCCAGACTCTTTTGCGTTCAGAGCATGTGCATGTCCCTGGCTACCGTAACCGATAACGGCAATTGTCTGTCCTTCCAGCATAGATAAGTTACAATCTTCCTGGTAATAAATTTTGTTTGCCATTTTTTTGTTCCTCCTAAAATGGATATTTTTCTATTGTTAGGGGGTTGCCCCTCTAGCACACTATGTAATTGACAGCTTTTCGCTGTATCTTCTGACCGGGCTTTTCATCCGGTTTCACGTTTTTATAAAACTAATACGTAATCAGATCCACGTGACAGTCCGGATACTCCGGTTCTTGCCAATTCCAGAATCTCATTACCATCTGCCAGAAGCTGGAGAAATGCCTCCAGTTTTGATTTTGAACCAGTCAGTTCCAATACCATGGAATCGACGGACACATCTACAACCTTCGCACGGAAAATCTCTGCGATAGATGTGACATTCTGTCTGTTTGCCTGAGATACTCTCACTTTTACAAGAATCAACTCTCTGATAACACTGGCATCCGGTTCAAGAATCTTGATATCTCTAACATCCACCAGCTTGTTCAGCTGCTTTGTAATCTGCTCGAGGACATCATCATCTCCGCTGCAGACAACCGTCATACGGGAATATCTCGGGTCTGCGGTTACACCTACTGTAAGGCTGTCTATATTGTAGCCTCTCCGGCTGAACATACCGGCGATTCTTCCTAAAACACCGGCTGTGTTATCTACTAAAATAGATAAAATTCTCTGTTTCATATTCTTTCCCACTTTCTCTTGGTAATGTGTAAAACAGCTTTGTTTTTCATTCTACCAACTCTGCCTTTCTTTGTCAATGCATAATTAAC
>ENA-OQIO01000418-OQIO01000418.1-human-gut-metagenome-genome-assembly--contig:-NODE-418-length-22982-cov-5.007219_pt1 | contig 22982 bp, 32 predicted proteins | sample MGYA00242573_ERZ504737 | MGnify/ENA primary metagenome ERZ504737 (study PRJEB26092, sample SAMD00036203) | human gut metagenome | host: Homo sapiens | study: EMG produced TPA metagenomics assembly of...
CTGGTGCGGGAGCTGCGCCCTGCCGCCCTGCTCTGCGTGGACAGCCTTTGCTCTGCTGAGCCGGAGCGGCTGGGCCGGACGCTCCAGTTTTCAGACACCGGGCTCCACCCGGCCCAGCCCGACCACTCCCGGCATCTGGATGCGCCCGGCTGGGTGTGCCTGTCCTTGCGGCGGGCATCCCCACCCTGATGCAGGCTGAGGAGGGCCGGGATCTGGTCGTCACGCCCCGGGATCTGGACGGAGTCATCGCCCACGGCGCGGCCCTGCTGGGGGCTGCCATCAACCGGCCCTGCAGCCAAAGCTGAGTGTGGCGCAGTTGTGCTGGCTGGTGGGGTAACCTTCTCGGTCTCGCCTTCGCTCGTCTGCTCCCCTGATAGGGGCCAGTTTTATGCTGCTGCCGGCCTGCTGTTCCTACTGGGAGAGGCAGCAATCCGTTCGCATTGACGGAGCGGTTCTCTCATATCTATTTTGCAGAAGGGGGTGAGGTTCCATGCGCAGGCGGGAAATGGCAGGGTGCGGGCATCCCCTGCCTTTTGCAGCGGCGGCAGGCCTTGCGCTGGGGCTGGCGCTGTTTGCGCACCAGCTGCTCCTCACGCTGGCAGCAGTGGTCATCGGGCCGCTGCCCGCCGTGCAGACCGCCCTCTATCTGAGCCGGAAAGACCTCTCCGGGGCAGCCGCACAGGCCGCAAGCGAACCCATGCAGGGAACGCAGGCAGAGCCCGCACAGGAGGCTCCCGCCCTGCCTGCCGGTGACATTGAAGCCTACCTTGTCCCGCTGGAAGGCGATGAGGCCCGCCCGGAGGGAGCCGGTGCCATCCTGGAAAAGAACTATCCGCAGGGCAGCGGGGAGAAATACATTCCCTGCGGCAGCGGCAGCATCAAGAACAACACCAGCGTCTCCAGCGCCGACATTGCCGCCGAGATCACCAACCCGCTCCCCTTTGCGGTGGAGTGGAACAGCCCCGACCCGCAGATCCTCATCATGCACACCCATGCCACTGAGGACTACCGGCTCTCGGCAGGGCTGTGGTACCGCCCGGGGGACGGTTCCCGCACCACCGACCGGGACCTCAACATGTGCGCTGTGGGCCGGGTGATGGCGGACACCCTCAACGCCGCCGGGCTCAACACCCTGCACGATGAGACTCTGAACGACTACCCCAGCTACACCGGCAGCTACGCCAACAGCCGCGCGGTGGTGCAGCAATACTTATCGCAGTATCCCAGCATCAAGATCGTGCTGGATGTCCACCGGGATGCCATCGAGACTGAGAACGGCTCCCGCATGGCCCCGGTGTGCACCGTCAACGGGCGGCAGACAGCGCAGGTGATGATCATCTGCGGGTGCGACAACGGCACCACGGTCAGTCTGCCCAACTATCGGCTCAACCTCCGCTTTGCCGCCGCCTGGGAAACCGCCATGGAGGGCCTATACCCCGGCTTCACCCGCCCGGTCCTGTTCAGCTACCGGTTCTACAATCAGGATCTGACCCCCGGCAGCCTGCTCATAGAAATCGGCGGGCACGGCAACAACCTGAACGAGGCCCTCTATGCCGGGCAGCTTGCCGCCCAAGGGTTGATTTCAGCATTAAAACAGTAAAACCTCCCAGTCCGCATCTGCTTCTTTGGCAAGTAGGACCTGCCCTCTTTGCCAAGGGCTCCCCTATCAGGGGAGCTGGCGAGCGAATGCGAGACTGAGAGGTTTATTTTATTTCTGCTTATTCGTATACGATGCAGCCCAGGATCTGCTTGCCCAGCCGAACGATCTTCTCGTTCTGCTCCCGCACGGCATCGGTGCGGGTGACCGTGCAGTCGGCAGCCAGCACAATGGCATCGGCGGCCACCACATGGGGCACGGTGGCAGCAGCCTTGAGGATGCTCTCGGCGGCGGTCACGCTCTGGCCGCGCAGGGGTTCCGTGGCCTGCAGGGCAGCAGCCAGTGCTTCCAGCTGGTCCGCAGGCAGGTCGCCGGTGACAGAATATTCTTCGCCTCCGGGGCGCGGCTGCGGATGGTCTGAGCCATCAGGCAGAGCATCTCAGCGTCCGCGCTGCCATCGGGGCGGCCCTCCATCTGATAGAGCTTTGCATCCAGCTTTCCGGCCTTCTTGGTGCGGTCGCTGGCCAGCGCGCCCAGCACGGGCAGGCCGGTGGAGCGGTTCAGCTCGCTGGCCGAGTAGACCATGCCGTCCAGCAAGAACCTGACCACGACCACGCCGCAGGCAAGCACACCGCCCAGCAGGAAGCCAATGAGCAAGTACTTTGCCAGAGAGGAGGCAGCGCCGCCGCCCAGTGCGGGCTCCTCCGCACTCTCCCAAGTACTCTTAGCAGAAGCCAGATTGTCATCCAGCGCCTGACGGGCACTCTGCAGTTCCACCAGCTGGCTCTGCAGATTCTGAACATCTTCATTGCTCGTCTGCTGCAACGCACGCAGTTCCGTGGAGACCCCCTGTGTCACGCTCTGATCAATCACGCGTACACTGTGCTGCACACAGCAGCTGCCGCTTTATCATGGATCAGATCCAGACGACCCAGCAGCGCGTTCAGAATTTTCTCTGCGGTCTGCTGATCTGCAGCATACGCCTGCAAGGTCATCACGCCGTTATACTCGCCACTGTCGTTCTGGGAAAGTTCTACCGTGACCACGCCCTTCAGGTAGCGCACATCTACCCCTACGGCATCAGCGGCAGCATTCATGGAGTCACCGCTGACCAGCTGTTTCTGATATGCAGCCAGCAACGCACCGGTCGGGTCAACATTCTGATACGCAGAACCCGGCTGGATTTTGTAGCCGCTGTCAATATAAAGGTCAGCCTGCGCCGTCCAGACATTATAAACGTCCAGATTTTTTAGCAGCGACTTTTCTGCATAGTCCTGTGCCTGTTTCAGTGCTTCCTGCACACTAGACTGCGCATCCTCGTTGCTCTTCGCCGTCAGCTCGTACTGCTGCACAGCAAACTCATAATCCTTCTCTTTCTGCTGATACTCAGCCAGAGCCTCTTCATAAGCAACCTGATCTTCTGCCGAAACAGCGCCGCCGCGCAGGATCTTTACCCCGGCAAGGCCGCCAGCGATCACAGCACAGACAACCGCGGTCAGCAGGATGGGCTTGAGCTTGTGCAGAAGGGTCACCATGAGCGCGACGAGGTCGATCTCTTCCTCATCCTGTGCGCCGGTGGGGTAAGTAGTTTGATTTTCGTTCATGCTCTACTCCTCAGGACAAAGCCAATCTTCATGTTTGTTCCGTTTTGTGCAATGCACATACTATAACAGGATAAATAATAGCATTCTTTTCGGCAGAATTCAACCGTTTTTCCACAAAAAGCCGATTGACAAACCGGTGCTGCTGTGCTATTTTTAGAATTACCGAAAAGCAAGGATCGGGAAAAGTAACGCATCCCGGACGCTACAGAGAGCGCGGCAGAAGCTGAGAGCCGCGTGCGGGCCAGTGCGCGAACGAACACCCGGGAGCTGCAAACTGAACACGGCATTCCGCCGCCAGTAGGTGCGCCGCAAAGCCCAGCGTTACCAGGGCAGCGCTTATTGGAGCGCGCGAGCGACCGGACACTTCCGGTAATTCAGGTGGCACCGCGGACATTACAAGACAGCTTGTTCGCCCTGAAAATTCAGGGCAAAGCTGTCTTTTTATTTTTATATCGGAGGAAAAAAAGATGGAACGTACTGAGATCGTCTCGCTGTACAAGAACACTCCCGCCGACGGCACGGTGGTCACCGTGTGCGGCTGGGCCAAGAACATCCGTGATTCCAAAAACATCGGCTTCATCGCCCTGTCGGATGGCGGCTGCTTCAAGACTCTGCAGGTCGTTCTGGAGGCAGGCAAGCTGGCAAACTACGAGGAGGTCATCCACACCGGCCTGTACAGCAGCCTGCGCATCGTGGGCCGCATCGTCCTGACCCCGCAGGCAAAGCAGCCCTTTGAGCTGAATGCCGACAGCGTGGAGATCCTGGGCGACTGCCCCGCAGACGAGTACCCCCTGCAGAAAAAGAAGATGAGCATGGAGTATCTGCGCACCATGCCCACCCTGCGCCCCCGCACCAACACCTTCAACGCCGCATTCCGCGTGCGCAGCGTGGCTGCCTATGCCATCCACAAGTTCTTCCAGGAGAATGGCTTCATCTACTCCCACTCTCCCCTGCTGACCGCTTCCGACTGCGAGGGTGCCGGTGAGATGTTCCAGGTCACCACGCTGGACCTGCAGAACGTGCCCAAGAACGAGGACGGCACCGTGGATTACAGCCAGGACTTCTTTGAGAAGCCCGTCAACCTGACCGTTTCCGGCCAGCTGGAGGCCGAGGCCATGGCCATGGCCTTTGGCAAGGTGTACACCTTCGGCCCCACCTTCCGTGCGGAGAAGAGCTTTACCACCCGCCACGCCGCCGAGTTCTGGATGATCGAGCCTGAGATGGCCTTCTGCGACCTGAAGGGCTACATGGACACCGCCGAGGCCATGACCAAGTTCGTCATCCGCTATGTGCTGGACAACTGCCCCGACGAGATGGCCTTCTTCAACCAGTTCATCGACAAGGGCCTGATCGAGCGCCTGGAGCTGGTGGCAAACAGCGAGTTCGGCCGCATCACCTACACTGAGGCCATCGAGATCCTGAAGAAGAACAACAAGAAGTTCCAGTTCCCCGTGGAGTGGGGCGTGGATATCCAGACCGAGCACGAGCGCTACCTGACCGAGGTCGTGTTCAAGAAGCCTGTCTTTGTCACCGATTACCCCAAGGAGATCAAGAGCTTCTACATGAAGATGAACGCGGACGGCAAGACCGTGGCCGCAGCTGATATGCTGGTGCCCGGCATCGGCGAGCTGATCGGCGGCAGCCAGCGCGAGGAGAACTACGACAAGCTGGTGGCCCGCATGGACGAGCTGGGCATGGACAAGACCAACTACGAGTGGTACCTGAACCTGCGCAAGTTCGGCGGCGTGGAGCACGCCGGTTACGGCCTGGGCTTCGAGCGGATGATCATGTACCTCACGGGCATCCAGAACATCCGTGACGTGCTGCCCTTCCCCCGCACCGCTTACGGTTTCTAAGAATTAAATTCAACCCTCTCAGTCAAAGCCTGTCGGCTTTGCCAGCTCCCCCGAAGGGGGAGCCTATTGCGGCTCTTGGATAAAGGCAGCATAGCCTCTCCCCTCGGGAGAGGTGGCATTGCGGAGCAATGACGGAGAGGGTTGTTTTCAACAAGGAGATAAATACAAGTGGAAAATATCGCTCCTGCCCTGTTGGACTGGTTCTACACCAACCGCCGCATCCTCCCCTTCCGGGAGGACCCCACGCCCTACCATGTCTGGCTGAGCGAGATCATGCTGCAGCAGACCCGGGTCTCGGCGGCGCTGCCCTACTACGAGCGCTTCCTTGCCGCCCTGCCGGATATCCCCGCGCTGGCCGGATGTGAGGAGGAAAAGCTGCACAAGCTGTGGGAGGGGCTGGGTTATTACAGCCGGGTGCGCAACCTGCAGAAGGCAGCGAAGATCGTCTGCGCTCAGTACGGCGGGCAGCTGCCTGCTGATTACAACGCCCTGCTGGCCCTGCCCGGCATCGGGGAGTACACGGCGGGGGCCATTGCTCCATCAGCTTCGGTCTCCCGGTGCCGCCGTGGACGGCAATGTTCTGCGGGTGTTTGCCCGGCTCTACAACGACCCCCGGCTGGTCACCGACCCGCAGGTGAAGCGGGAGTTCACGGCACGGGTCATGGAGCACCAGCGCCCGCAAAAGCCGGAGACTACAATCAGGCCTGATGGAGCTGGCGCGCTGGTCTGCCTGCCCAACGGCGCACCTCTGTGTGAGCAGTGCCCGCTGGGCACGCTCTGCCGGGCCCGGGCCGCAGGCACCGCCCTCTCCCTGCCCCAGAAAACGCCCCCCCAAGGCCCGGCGCATCACGCCGGTCACGGTGCGCTGGTGCTGAACGAGGCAGGGTGCTGCTCCAGCAGCGGCCGGCCAAGGGCCTGCTGGCCGGGCTGTGGCAGCCGGTGCTGTGGGAGGATACCGCCCTCACCGCCGCAGAGACCGCCGCCCGCCTTGCTGCCCTGGGACTGGCCTGCACAGGGGCACATTTCACACCCCTGCCTGCGGCCAAGCACATTTTCACCCACATCGAGTGGCACCAGAGCGGCTATTTTCTCACCGTGCCGGAGCAGCCCGCCCCCGCAGGCTGCGTCTGGGCCGGAAAGGATCAGCTGGAGGCTGCGTACACCCTGCCGGTGCCTTCAAGGTCTACAAAAAGCTGCTGCTGACCAAATTGCTGTGATCGCCCGGATTGATGAAATTTCTGCAATTCGGATTGTAATTTTTTGCTTTTCCGGGTATAATAGCCTTATCAAAATGAACTCCGGTTCCATGAACCACCGTTCCCCACCAGAAAAGGAGTGTGTCCTATGAAGAAATCCTGTCTGATCGCTGTTATTGCCACGCTGGCCGCTGTGGCCGGTGCGCTGGCCGCCGTGGCTGTCTATCTGCACCGCCGTGAGAAGGAGCTGGACGAGTACGAGCGTCTGCTGTTTGGCGAGGATAAGGCTGAGACCGTTGAGCCTGCCGCAGAGCAGCCCGCAGAAGATCCTTCTGCCGAGGATGCCGCAGAATAAACCAAACACCGAAAAACGCACCCGGCTTGTCCCTGCAAGCTGTGGTGCGCTTTTTTATACGCCGCATTGATTAATCAACCTCTCAGTCCGCGCTCCGGCGCAGCCAGCTCCCCTGGCAGAGGAGCCAAGTGCAGGGATGCGGCTTTGTAACAGGAGTACATATCCATGAAACGATTTTTGTTGTGGGTCGTTGGTGTCATTCTGGGCGTTGCCGTGCTGCTGGGCGCGGTGATGACCGTGAGCTATTCCTTTACCGGCGAGGGTTCCCGCCCGGCGGCAGACACGCAGTTCGGCGGGCAGGCGCTGGAAGTGAACGGCTCCTGCTGGCAGGTGCCGCTGCTGGGCGGCGTGTTCGATAAGGTGTTCACCAGCCCGAAACGCTCACCGTGCAGAAACTGGGCGTGCTGTATGACGCACACCCGGCCCTCGCCCTGCCCGATTGGGCCAGCTACACCACCCTGACCATCGAGACCGACATCGGCAGCATCGTGTTTGCTGGGTCAGCCTCTCAGTACGAGGATTTTCTCTTCCCTGCCAACGGGGATTACAAGGCAAAGCTGACGGTCTGGCGGCTGCCGCAGGACTATCTTGCCACCCAGTTTGAGGGCGGAACCACCGGTGCCATCCGCAAGAACCTGGGCGTGGAGCACCCGGCCAAGCCCACGCTGGTACAGCTACTCCTTCCGGTTCACCCTGCAGGCCAGCGCGGAGGTCGCCCTTTCCACCGAGCGGCTGGAGCAGGGCGGTGTGGCGGCGCTTTCCATCACCGGCCTGACCGGCGAGACCGCTCCCGCCGTGGAGACCGACCTGGGCAGCGTTCAGTGTGTCCGGCTGGGCAGCGGCTGGCGTGCTACATCCCCGCCGCCTACAACGCTTCGGCGGGTGGGCACACGGTCAACGTTACCGTCAACGGCGAGACCTTCGCCCGGACGCTGACCGTTCTGCCCAAGGATTTCGGCACCGTGGAGGTGGAGCCGGAACCTGCATCCACCGAGGCTGCCAACACCGAGTTCCGGAACAACATCTGGCCCCTGTACGAGCAGCCCGTGCGGGAAAAGCTCTGGGCCGGTGCCTTCCTCTGCCCGGCAGAAAACTACATGACGCTGGTGGATTTCGGTCAGGTCAAGGTGACCGGCGGCCAGCAGGGCAGCCGGTCCAACTCCACCCGGCTCTACACCATCCCTGGTGAGCCCTGCCGCGCCCCGGCAAATGGCGTGGTGGTGTTTGCAGGCGATCTGGCCCTCACCGGCAGCACCGTGGTCATCGACCACGGCTGCGGCGTGCGCAGTTATCTGTACGGCCTGCAGGAGCTCTCCGTGACCCGCGGCCAGACCGTGGAGCGGGGGCAGGCTGTCGGCGTGCTGGGCGAGGAGCTGACCATGGACTTCAAGCTCGGCAGCAAGAGCGTGAACCCCTGGCCCTTGTTCCAGACCAGCGGTGGGTTATTTTGGCAGGAGAAGGGCTGATCCTGCAAAAAAATTGGCAGAAACCTGTAACGCTTTCTCCTTTTCCGCGTTATTGGGGTGAAAGGCCATGAAAAAGGAGGGCAAAAGACGATGAAAACGAATTGTGATATCATCCGTGACCTGCTGCCGCTGTATGCGGAGCACATCACCAGTGAGGCCACCAACGCACTGGTGGAAGAGCATCTGACCGAATGTGAAGCCTGCCGCGCCGAGCTGGAACAGATGGAGCAGCCGGTGCCGGTGCGGCCGGAAGCGCAGCCGGATGCGCCCCTGCGCAGGATCAGGGCCGCCCTGCAAAGAAGGAGCATCCGTGCAGCAATCGGCTCTGTGCTGGCGGCCTGTGCGCTCTGGCAATGATGTTCTGGATGGGCACTGCCCGCGTCCCGGCCACCGCAGAGCAGGCTCATTTCTGGACATACAACCGCAAAGAGAATGGCGCAGACATCTGCATTCTGGAAGTGCAGGGCGAGGGTGTCTGGCTGGATATGGAGGGCACCTTCAGCTGGGGCAAGCCGCAGATCACTGTGCGGGCCATGCGCTACCGCTTTCCGGGCGTGCATCGGGTACTGACAGCCCTGGTGGGTTCTGATCGATCCACTGTATGGGTCATGGTGTCTCGCACCCAGCTGCTGACCGTGGACTGCGCAGACCAGACCCTGTACTACCGCGATGGACAGCTGGTAGACCGCTACATCGTGCAGGAAAACCCGGACGGTACCTTCGACTACGCCTACGGCACCGACCAGGAATACGGCATCGACTATAAGAAGGGCTGAGCCTATGGACATCGACAGCATTTACCGGCTCTACTTCCGGGATGTGTTTCTGTTCCTGCAGGGCCTGACCCACAACGAGACGCTGGCCGAGGAGCTGACGCAGGAGACTTTCTTCAAGGCACTGGACGGCCTGAAAGACTACGACGACCGGCAGGATGTACGGGCGTGGCTGTTCACGGTGGCCCGCAACGCCTATTATTCCCACTGCCGCCGGACAAAGCACACTGCCCCGCTGGAAGATGCCGAAACCGCCCCCGCCGACACTCCGGACATTGCCCAGCTGCTGGTCGATCAGGATGCGGCATTCACTGTGCATCAGTGCCTGCACACGCTGGACGAGCCTTACAAAGAGGTGTTCAGCCTCCGGGTATTCGGCGAGCTGCCCTTTGAGCGCATCGGGCTGATCTTCGGCCACAACGCCGCATGGGCCGGGTGACCTACTACCGGGCCAAGACCCAGCTGCAAAAGATGCTTTCCTCTTCCACCTGACATTTCCTATCACAGCAGAACACCCCCGGCCCAAAGGCGCGGGGGTGTTCTTTTTGAAATACAAAAAACGCTCTGCCGAAGCAGAGCCGTAAAGATACATCTGAAATAAATCAGCGCTTGGAGAACTGAGGTGCACGACGTGCAGCCTTCAGGCCGTATTCACCTGACCTTGATCCGAAAAGTCCAGTATTCATGCAGGTTTTCGGGCTTCCCTCTCTCAGTAAACCCATAGGCAAACCCACGAAATCGCGAAATTTTTGGTGTAGTTCAACGCAGCCCGAATGCTGCATTCACAATGCTGCTCAATTCCTCAGGTTTATTATGTGTTCTCCTCCTATCTATCTTCATACACAAAATCCAAGAACAGCATGTCATGCAAAAGAGCCGCAGTCAGCACAAATAATTTTTGTGTAGCAAGCAATGACGGAGAGGGTGAGGATGCTAACAATCAAGCCATTCTCTAATTATATCCCAAAACCGGAAATGCCGCTCTGGCTGAAAAGCTCGGAGCGGCATTTCTGGTTTCCGGCTTGCATTTCGGGCAGTGTTTTACTACAATAAAGGCAGGAATGATTGGGAAAAGGAGCGGTTTTATGTCCAGCAGAGCCTTGCAGATCGTAACCCAGTTGAGCAATGCCCCCGAACAGACGATGACTTCGCAGGAACTGGCGGAGCGGATCGGTGTCAGTGCGCACACCATCAAGAATGAGATGCCGCAGGTGGCGCAGATCCTGAATGAGAATGGTGCCCGGCTGGTTTCCCGGCGGCATAAGGCTACTATGTGGAAGTTCTGGACCCGGAAGTATATGATACCTTTTCGGCTGTGACCAGCATCCGCCAGATGCCGGGCAGTATGCTGAACGCCGACCGGGAAAGCCGGGTGCGGTATCTGTCCCGGCGCATCATCTCCACGGAAACCGGCATTAAGAAAGAACAGCTGGCCGATCAGCTTTTTCTCTCGGCTTCGGCATTGCGGGAGCCACTGAGCATGGCGACCCGCCTGTGCGAGAGCTTTGGCCTGCGGATCGTCTCACGCCCCGGCACTGGAATGCGGGTGGAAGGAGAAGAGTACAAGCGCAGGCTGGCACTGACCGAGGTCTCCGGTGTGCATTTCCACAAGGAAACGCTGGATTGCAGTGACCCGGACAGTGCATCCTGGCTCAGCTGCGGATACGAAGAGCGGCAGGATATCCGGCATACATTTCTGAAGATCCTGCGGGAAAGCCCGATCTCCCTGCGGGACAGTGCGACCCAGCGTGTGGCGGTCTACCTGATCATTGCACGGAACCGGGTGCAGAACGGCCATGAGATCCGGCTGCCGGACCCATGGCTGGAAAGCATCTCCGGAACGATGTTCTATCCGCTGGCACAATCCATTTACCACACACTGGAGGAACAATACGGGGGCTATGCCATGCCCCGGGATGAGGTGGCGTTTCTGGGCATTCTGCTGTTCAGTATGCTGGATGTGAACCTGAAGCGGGACCCGTTCAGCCTGCATCCCGGCTTTGCAGGGCAGGCGGGACACTTGCGGGACCGGGTGCTGGTCTACCTGAAGCAGGAGACTGGACTGGATTTTGCGCTCTTGCCAATGGCAAGGGATCTGCTGCAGCAGATCCTATTCAATCTGATCGCACAACATTTCTATGGAATGGATGGTGCAATGCAGTATGACTATGTTTATGAACTGCAATTTCTGGATTGCCCGCTCTGTGCGGAACTGAGCCGCCGGGTGATTGAATTTATCCAGACGGTTTATCCGTTCCGGGCAAACCGGTTTCTGCTGGCAATGCTGAGCTGCTATTTCTTCAGCCTGCTGCACGAGATCCGGTATCCCCTCCGGCCGCTCCGTCTGTGCTCCACCCATTTTCTGGGAACCGAGTATGCCCGGATCCAGACAGAGGGCCTGAAAGAGCGTTACCCCGAACTGATCGAAGAGATCACGCCGATGAACCTGTACGAGCTGCGCCGCATCGACCCGGCAGAATGCGACGGAGTGCTGCTGGGAAATGGCGCAGAACAGGAAGAGGGAATAAAGCCCGGCTACCGGTATGATTACCCGGTGGAACTGTTGCTGCTGATCCGGAACGAACGGGACTTTGACCGTGTTTACAACACCCTGCTGGTGGAAGCATACCAGTACCGGCAGCAGCTTCCGCCGCCGGAGAATTATCGTGTAATCCGAAACTTCCAGTATTACACGCCGGAGCAGTTCTTCCAGTATCTGGCGGGGGTACATGGCAGGGACGAAGCTGAACGGCAGGCGCTTCTGAATCGGTGGATCTCCCGGGAAAAATGCTGGACGTACCAGTGCGGCGAAGTCGTGGTGGTCTTTCAGGAGGAACAGGGCGCAGAAGGGGAAGAGATCCGACTGGAATTCTACCGCTGGAAAAACGGGCGCTCTGGGGAGAACGGAAGATCCGGGCCCTGCTGTATGTCGGCGGCGGACTTCACGACTGGCAGAAGATGAAAGCGCTGAATACACTGCTGTACTCTTTTGTGCGGTATCCGGAAGAACTGGAAGCCTTTGCGGAAGACCCGCCCCGGATGGCGGCGGAATGGCTTCGGCGCTCGTTGCAGACTATGTAAAATTACCAAATCATGGCGCACAGTTTTGAACAGGGTGTTCAACTGTGCGCCATTTTGAACTTATAAAATGAAATCAAAACGACTTAAACTTATTCTATAAATCAAAAAGCGTTGAACTCTGTGCAAAATAGAGATAAAATGTGAACATCGAAGGAAAATAATTAGCTTGTAGTCGAAAAGAGGATGCCTGTTATGCTGAAAATCTTTCTCTCGTCCCATGGCTCAATGGCCAGCGGAATGCAAAGCTCGCTGAAGATCCTGATGGGAGAGTGCGAGAATCTGACCGTATTTGATGCCTATCTGGATGAGAGCTGCGTGCAGGATCATCTGGATGCATTCTATGAGACTGTCGGTCCGGAGGACGAAGTGCTGCTGTGCAGCGACCTTTACGGCGGTAGCGTGAATCAGGCCATGTTCACCTATCTGGACCGCCCAAACACCCGGCTGGTGAGTGGTGTGAACATGAGCTTCATGATGAATGTTCTGAGCGAGGATACCCTCAGCGACGAACGGCTGGATGAGATCATTGAAGAAAGCCGCGAGTATCTGCGCCGTGTGGAACCGGAAGTTCCTGCGGACACGGCACCGGCAGGCAGCGACGACTTCTTCTGATAAAAAGAAAGGATGGAAAACTTATGATCAAATGGGTACGTTTGGATGAGCGCATGATCCATGGCCAGGTTGCCACCAAGTGGAGCCGCACGCTGGGCGTTGACCGCATCGTGGTGGCAGATGATACGGCAGCTGCCAGCGATATCATGCAGAAATCCCTGATGATGGCTGCACCGGCCACCTGCAAAACGGCGATCGTGACGGTGGATAAGGCAGTCTCGCTCTGCAACGATCCCCGTGCAGCCGGTCTGAAGATCCTGCTGATCGTCAGCACGCCGGAAAATCTGCTGCGTGTGGCCAAGGAAGTCAAGGACATCCCGCAGATCAATGTGGGCAATTATGGCCGCATTGCTCCCAAGCACGGAACGGAAGCCCGCAAGACCTATACCAAGAATCTGTATGCCTACGAGGACGAAGTCGAGGTTCTGCGGCAGGTCATGGCAACCGGGATCCCCTGCAATGTGCAGACCATCCCCGATGATGTTCCGCAGGAACTTTCCAAGGTACTGGCTGAGCATGGTGCTCTGCCTGAAAATAGAAAAAAGTACAAGGAGGAAAAATCGCTATGTCAATTACCGCTGCAATCATCTGTGCAGTCGTGTATGCGGTCATCAACTGGCTTGACCCGTACACCCTGTCCTGGCAGTGCCTGAACCGCCCCATCGTGGTGGCACCGCTGGTCGGCCTGCTTCTGGGCGACTTCCAGACCGGCATCATCATGGGTGCTTCGCTGGAAGCAATCTTCATGGGCATCTCCGCTGTGGGCGGCTCGGTCCCGTCCGACTGCCTGTCCGGCTCCATCATCGCTGTGGCGTATGCCATTGTGGTGGGCGGCGACGGTGCCATGGAAACCGGTCTGGCTCTGTCCCTGACCATCGGTACCGTGATGTCCACCATCAGTACCATGCTGATGCCTCTGTGGGCCGGCCTGGCTCCCTACTGGGAGAGACTGGCTTCTGAGTGCAAGCCCAACAAGTTCCGTGCCATTTCCATGGTCGTCAACTTCATCGCCTGCCTGCCCGGTGCGGTGATCATCTTCCTGGGCGTTGCCTTTGGCATCGAGGGTCTGCAGGCTGGTCTGGCTGCCTGCCCCGCATGGGTCATGACAGGTCTAGCCGTTGCCGGTACCATGATGACCGCCGTCGGTTTCGGCATCCTGCTGTCCATGATTTGGTCCACCGATATCGCTGTGTTCTACTTTGTCGGCTTTATCTGCGCCAAGAGCCTGGGCCTGAGCAGCCTTGGCATCGCCGTCATCGGTGCAGCCATCGCCCTGACCCTGTTCTTCATTGACAAGCGCATCATTGATGCAAAGAACGCTGTGGCTGCTGCCCCCGCTGCGGGTGCTGCTGCCCCTGCCAACAGTGAGGAGGATTTCTTCTGATGGAAAAGAAAGTTGTCAGCGCAGAGGAAAATAAGATCCTCAAAAAGATGTTCTGGAACAGCCATCTGGTCTTTGCAAACTTCAACATGACCAAGATGGAAGCCAATGGTTTCACCATGACCATGGCCCCCGCCGTGGAGAGTATCTATGGCGACGATATCGAAGGCAAGAAGGCCGCCTATGCCCGCCATCAGTCCTTCTTCAATACCCATGCAGTCGCATTCAACTTTATCGCAGGTCTGTGCTACGCACTGGAAAAGGACTGCCACGACGGTAAAGTTCCCGGCGAGACCATTGATGCCATCAAGGCTTCCCTGATGGGCCCCACCGCCGGTATGTTCGACTCCATCTTCTTCAACTGCCTGCGTGTCATCGGTGCCGGTATTGCAATCGGTCTGTGCTCGCAGGGCAACATCCTCGGCACCTTTATCTTCATCCTGCTGTATGGCATTTCGCAGTCCCTGCTCAAATGGGTCCTGCTGAAACTGGGCTACACACTGGGCACAAGCTTCATCGACACTGTCTTTAACAGCGGCCTGATGAGCGTTGCGACCCGCTGTGCATCCATCCTCGGCCTGATGATGGTCGGTTCCATGACGGCAACCACCGTGGGCTTCCCCCTGAACTGGACGCTGAACATCGGCGAGACCTCCATCGTGGTCTCCGAGCTGTTTGATGCCATCTATCCGGCATTCTGAGCCTGGCTCTGGTGCTGTTCATGATGTGGCGAATCAAGAAGGGTAACCGCCCCACACAGCTGATCATCGGTCTGCTGATCTTTGGTCTGCTGGGCGCATTCCTTGGAATCTTCTAAAAAATCAGATCGCCTGATCCTGCAAGGGGTCCGCAGTCCGGCAGGAGTAAAACGCTTCCTGCCGGACTTTTTTGTAGAAGGAGAACGGATATGACATTGCAAGACCTGATGATGCTGTATGGTGTCACCCTGGGCAAACGGCGCACTGCAAAGCAGAAATATCTTTTTGCCCAGCAGCTCAACGAGAGCCTACCGCCGCTGGGCTGGCCGGTGCGGGTTCAACAGAGGGAAGGACGGTTTTCCAAGATCGAAAACCTGATTGCCGGGGATCTGGCAAATGCAAAGGTCGTCATTGCGGTCCCCTTTGATACGCCGGCAAAGGCGCTGCGGCCCCAGAAATACTATCCGTTCCATCCGGACAAAAATGTTCAGCAGCGGGGGAGAGACCTTGCACTGCAATGCGTGCTGGAACTGCTCTGTTTCGGAGCGGCCTGCCTGATGTTCTGGTCCGGACGGGGAACCGGTGCCATGCTGCCCCGGACGCTGGCGGCACTGCTGCTGGCGGGGTAGGTGTCTGGCTGCTGCTGCCCCATGCAAGCCCCTGCAACTTCAGCCGCTGTTCCGGTGCGGTCGCCACTGCCGTAAAGCTGGCGGAGGACCTGAGCGGTGAGGAGAACATCGCTTTTGCCTTCTGCGACCATGCAGTGGATAACTATGACGGCTTCCGGCTTCTGGCGCAGGAGGTGCCAACTGCGGCAACTGTTCTGCTGCTGGACAATCTGACCAGCGGCCCGGCGGTGGCGCTGGCGCACGGCGAGTATCGGAAAGAGGCGGCGGAACAGCTGTGCAGTTTGCTGTCGGCGGATAAGGTCTATGACCGGAACTACCCGGAGGAACAGCGGCAGCGGAATCTGCTGGCGCTCTTTCCCAGAGGGATGATGCTCAGCTGTGGACGAGTGGAAAAAGGCGAATTTGTTGTGGAGAATACCTGCTGTGCACAGGACCATGTACTGGATCTGCCCCGGATGGAGCGGATGGAACGGGCGTTGGCCGATTTTGCAAAACAGGAAGCAAATAAGAAGGAGAACTGAATTATGAAACTGCATTCCAACCGCATTTATACGCCGGAAGGCCCCAAGGCAGGTGTACTGACTGTGGAAGGCGGCAAGATCACTGCCTTTGCAGAAAATACGACCGACCCCGAAGCCATCGAATACGGCGACCAGCGGATCATCCCCGGCATTTTTGATACTCATAACCACGGCACCTGCGGTTATGATATCATGAATAAGAATGCCCCCCATGAAAAGCAGATCGCATCCGTGAAAGGTTATCTGAAGGGGCTAGCAAGTCAGGGCACCGTGAACATCTTCCCGACGGTGTGCGACCCGGATTCCATCCGTGCGGTGGCAGAGGTGGCAAAAGAGGGTGATCAGGACGGTGCAACCATTCTGGGTATCCACAGCGAAGGCCCCTGGCTGAACCGCACCGGTGAAAAAGGCATCCGTACCGGCTGGCCGGAGGTAAGTATGGAGACGGCACATGCCATGGTGGAAGCCGGCGGCGGGTGGCTGCGTCTTGTGGCACTGGCACCGGAGATCCCCGGGATGGACCCCATCATCGAGTATTTCCTCTCGCAGGGCATCACAGTGGCAGCCGCCCACAGTGACAACAACTATAAGCAGGCCATGGCCGCCTATGCCAAGGGCATCAGTGTGGCGACCCATACCGGCAACGTCATGACCGATATGCATCACCGAGACATCGGCGGTCTGGGAGCAGCCCTGACCAATGAAAACGTTACCTGTGAGGTGATCTGCGACGGCCTGCACATCTGCGATGAGATGCTGGGCATCTACTTCAAGGTCAAGAGCACCGACAAATTCATGATGGTCAGTGACTGTACGGCTCTGTCCGGTGCACCGGTGGGCAAGTATGAGGGCATCTTTGAGGGGATGGCCCTGAATGTGACCCCGGAGCTTTGTTCTGACCGATACCGGCCGCCTGTGCGGTTCCAGCCAGCCGGTGCTGTTCGACATCGGAAATCTGGTGAACAATGTTGGCATCCCGCTGGAGACCTGCCTGAAGATGGCCTGCCTCAATCCCTGCATCAAGTATGGTTTTGCCGACCGCAAGGGTACCATTGAAGTGGGCAAAGACGCAGATCTGGTGGTCATCAGCGACGATTATCAGGCACAGGTCACCTACGCCGAGGGCCGGAAAGTCTATGACCGCAGCACCGAGGGCAAGATCTTCAATGCGGATTATCTGAACCGATAAGGACGAAGGAAACAGCTATGAGCAAGAAGCTAATCGTAGTAGCCGATGATTTCGGCTTCAGTGAGGCATACAACTATGGTGTCATCAAGGCCTATAAGGAGGGCGTGGTCTGCACCCTCTCGCTGATGAGCAACATGGCCGCCGCCCCCCATGCGGTGAAACTCTGGCAGAGCGAGTGCCCGGAGGTGCCGCTGGTCCAGCACACCAATTTTGTGCAGTACCGCCCCGTCAGCGCCCCGGAAAAGGTGCCCACGCTGGTAAACGAAGAGGGAATGTTCTACCGCAGCTATCTGTGGAAGAGCGAGAATCCCAATGATGCCAAATGCAAGGGCGAAGCTTACCCCAGCTATGAGGACCTGTATACCGAGACCATGGCCCAGCTGGACCGGCACAAAGAACTTGTGGGACATTATCCCCGGCATTTTGAGGGCCACAGCGCCATGACAAGGCCCATGGAGCAGGCGTTCCGGGATATCGGAAAGATGCTGGACATCCATAACATGGGCGATACGCTGGCCGAAGAACTGCCGATGAAACCGGCCTGCGAGCTGTTCAGTCTGGGCAACAGCAACGCAATGGAGATTCTGAACCGGGGCAGCCGCCCGGAGGACTGGCTGGAAGACCGCTTCGGCATCCTGAGCTCTCCCTACGAGTACAATATCCTGCATTTCCATCCGGGTTATCTGGATCAGTACCTTCTGGACAATACTTCCCTGACCCTGCCCCGCTGCCGTGATCTGGCGACCTGTGTGACCCGCAGGTTCGTCGCTGGCTGGATGAGCATGAGGTGGAACTGACCAACTTTGATGCCCTGTACGAATAACTGCGCCATTTCCAAGTGATACTTTATCATCCTCCATAGGAACGCCGCTGCACAGAATTGCGACCTGTGCGGCGGCGTTTTCTTAGTAATGGCCTAACCCTCTCAGCCAAAGTCTTTAACTGAGAGGGCTACCCCCACCCCCGTCAAATCGCACTAAAAAATAGACTGCATTTGTTACAAATGACAAACTCATGGAAAAACCCCTTGATTTTTATATAGGGGGGTATAATAAAATGCAAAAGAGCACCCCCGCAAAACAGAAGAATCGGCAAACCAGCTGGAAGGCTGCGACGCAAAGCTAAAGGGCCCAGACCGGGCAGCCAGCTGCACTTCCCCAGAAGTACACCACAGCGTCACACCAGCCTTTCGGGGCAGGTGCGGCACCTTTTTACATTTGCGGCGGGTGCAGGGAAAAGCGTTTGGGATACACACCATGTTTGCGGATGGAAGGGAGAACTTCATCAAACACCCAGTGTTCAAATCGTTCTGCCGATGGCAGCTTGCTGTGAACGATCAGCCTGTAAACATCGCCTTCTGTGATAAAGGAAATTTCAACGACCTGCTCTCCAGCACTTCCATACTGATTCACCTTCTGAACGACCCCCTCGCGTTTCGTTAGGGGGCCTCTGCAATGACGTTTCACTGCGGCGTAGGGATTCACATACCCCAACACTTTCGCTACATCGCTTGCACAGAAGAAGGTCTTGCCTGCCTCCTGCAACACGCGGATCGAACCGAACTCCTGGTTCTCGAACACTTCCATCATCTAATCCAAACAGAATTTCAGGCATAGAAAAAGCCCGGGAAATAGCGTATTCCCGGGCTTTTTTAGCATTATTAAGCTGTAGATTAGCGCTTGGAGAACTGGGGTGCATCGCTGGCAGGGCTGCGCCCTGCACGCGATGCTTGAGCAAAGATCTTCAGCGCCACCGGCTCGCCCCTTGCGGGGCAACCGCCGGAGATGCGCAGTCGTGCTCCCCAGTTCTCCGGGAAAGCAGGCAACAAAAAACGCTCTGCCGAAGCAGAGCCGTAAAGATACATCTGAAATAAATCAGCGCTTGGAGAACTGGGGTGCACGACGTGCAGCCTTCAGACCGTACTTCTTACGCTCCTTCATACGAGGATCGCGGGTCAGGAAGCCAGCCTTCTTCAGAACAGAACGATTCTCATCGCTCTGCTGCAGCAGGGCGCGGGACAGGCCGTGACGGATAGCGCCAGCCTGGCCGGAAACACCGCCGCCGGAAACGCGGACGACGACATCGTACTTGCCTCCAGGCCCAGCAGGACCAGCGGAGAACGGACGATCAGCTTCAGGGTCTCCAGACCGAAGTAGTTGTCGATATCACGATCGTTGATGGTGATCTTGCCGGTGCCGGTGTAAACGCGAACGCGGGCAACGGAATCCTTACGACGACCAGTGCCGTAGAAATAAGGTTTGGTTTCGTACATGTTCGATTGCCTCCTTCTTAGAACTCGATCTTCTCGGGCTTCTGAGCTGCGTGAGCGTGCTCGGCACCCTGGTAGCAGTGCAGACGGGTCAGAGCCTTAGCACCGATGGTGTTGGAAGGGATCATGCCCTTGATAGCGTAGGTCATAGCCAGGTCGCTGTTCTCAGCCATCAGCTTGCTGTACTGGACCTTCTTCAGGCCGCCAATGTACTTGCTGTGGGTGATGTGGAACTTCTGCTCAGCCTTCTTGCCGGTCAGAACTGCCTTGTCGCAGTTGACGACAACGACGTAATCGCCGCAATCGACATTGGGGGTGTAGTTGACCTTCTGCTTGCCGCGCAGCAGAACAGCGGCCTCAGCAGCGACGTGACCCAGGCTCTTGCCGGTTGCGTCGAGCAGATACCACTTGCGCTCGACTTCAGCGGGCTTTACGAGAGTAGTGCTCATATCTATTTCCTCCTGATAAGTGTTTGGTACGATTCAGGCGCCTTTGGGGCGCGAGTGTCAGTATACAACACAAAAAAGCGCCTGTCAACATCTTTTTGCGATTTTTTCAGTGGAAATTTTTATACCTCTCAAAATCTCTTGAATCCTCTCGAAATCTCGCGATTTCTAAAATCGCATTTTCAAAAAGTTTTTCAGCCTCCGGGGGGCAAATTTGTCCCGGCGGCGCTACAATTTTGCCGCCGAGTGTGTTATACTATATAAGATATTGTAAAAAGGAGATTTTTTTCCATGCCGAAAGACATTCACACGCAGGATTCCTCCCAGCAGCGGGCCTCCAGGCTGCTGCTCGCCATGGGCGTGATCGTGCTTTTGGGTGCGCTGGCCTACTTTGGGCTGACGCTGGCCGTCAACCGCCGCACTCCCGCCAACCCCGACACCCACTTTGATGCGGAGAATGGCATCTCGGTGGATTACGAAAGTGCCGTCTGGCCCGTCTGTCAGATGACCGAGGATGCTGCGCTGGGCCATGCGCTGCAGCTGGCTTCCGGTGAGGACAGTGCCAACGCCAACTATCAGGTAGTGCTGTTCCAGCGGGGAGACAAAGCCACTTACGAAGATTCATCGGCCAGTCGGAAGCTGACCTGAAAGCAGCCTACGGTGTCATCAGCCCCCGCAAGGTCAAGCTGCAGGTGGGGGGTGCCACGGTCACTGCCGTGCGCTGTGATATCCAGGCCTACTACGCCGTGCTGGCCACCATTGAATACGACAGCGGCGATGTGGTCTATGTCTCCGGCCTGACCAAGCTGGCCTCCATCAGCGATATCGTCAATCTGGTGGAAAGCGTGAGCCTGACATGAGCGATCCACACGCCATGCAGCGGCTCTGCGGCCTGATGCGCAAGGCCGTGCAGGATTACGAGATGATCTCCCCCGGTGATAAGATCATGGTGGGCGTTTCGGGCGGCAAGGACAGCGTGGCCCTGACCATCGGGTTGGCCCAGCTGCGCCGGTACCTCGGCTTTGATTATGAGGTCGTGGCCGTCACCCTTGACCCGCAGTTTGACCACCAGGCTGTGGATTACAGCCCGCTGGCGGCGCTGTTCGCCCGGTATGGGGTCCCCTACGAGGTGCGCCGCACCGAGATCGGCCCCATCGTGTTTGAATACCGAAAGGAAAAGAACCCCTGTTCCCTCTGCGCCAGGCTGCGCCGGGGCGCGCTGCACACGGCGGCGCAGGAGCTGGGCTGCAATAAAGTGGCACTGGGCCACCACCTCGATGATGCTGTCGAGACCTTTTACATGAACCTCTGGCGGGAGGGCCGCATTGGCTGCTTTTCTCCGGTCACCCAGCTGGACCGCCGGGGCCTGACCTGATCCGCCCCATGCTGCTGGCCACCGAACACGAGGTGCGCTGTGCGGTAAAGGAGGAGGACTTCCCCATCGTCAAGAGCCGCTGCCCCGCCGACGGTGTAACCGTGCGGGAGCAGACCAAGGATTTTGTCCGGGAGCGCTGCCGCACCGACCACGCCTTCCGGCAGAAAACGCTCCATGCCCTGCAGGAGAGCGGCATCGACGGCTGGCGGCCGGTCCATACAGGACGCACATCCAATCCATCCCCGAAGGAGGGAATGCATCATGCAGCTGCAGAACTTTGAAAAACACGTCTGGGCTGAGATCGACCTCGATGCCCTGCGGGCCAACTTCCGCACCGTAAAGCAGCGGGCAGGCAGCCTGCCCCTGTGTGCCGTGGTCAAGGCCGACAGCTACGGCCACGGTGCCGTCCAGTGCGCCCGGGTCTTTGCGCAGGAGGGCGCTTCCTGGCTGGCTGTCAGCTGCCTGGCCGAGGCCCTGCAGCTGCGCAGGAGCGGCCAGACCCTGCCCATCCTCATTCTGGGCCATGTGCAGCCCACATACGCTGCCGCTCTCATCCGGGACGATATCACCGCGGCCTGCTATTCTCTGCCCCAGGCCCAAGCCCTGAGCGAGGCCGCACAGGCCGCCGGGGGCCGGGTCAAAGTGCATCTGGCTGTGGATACCGGCATGGGCCGCATCGGCTTTGCTCTACGCACCGATTTTGATGCTGCCATTGCTGAGGCCATTGCCGCCTGCACCCTGCCCGGCCTGGAAATGACCGGCCTGTTCCAGCACTTCTCGGTGGCCGATGACACCGCTGAGGAAAACATTGCCTACACCGCCGAGCAGCACCGGCTCTTTGTGCAGGCCTGCAGCGCCCTGACGGCAGCCGGGCACGAGCCCGGCATCGTCCACTGCGACAACTCGGCCGGTGTGATGCTCCACCCGGACTGGCCCGAGGGCCTGCCCCGGGCACACTGCATGGCCCGCCCCGGCATCATCCTGTACGGCTTTGACCCCAGCGATGAAGTCCGCTTCGGGCTGTTCCGCCCGGTGATGAAGCTCAAGACCGTGGTCAGCATGGTCAAGGTGCTGCAGCCGGGCCAGTCCACCAGCTATGGCCGCCGGTTCACAGCAGAGCGGCCCACGCCGGTGGCCACCCTCTGCACCGGCTACGCCGATGGCTACCCCCGCCAGCTCAGCTGCGGCAAGGGCATCGTGGAGATCCACGGCACGCCCTGCCCGGTGCTGGGCCGGGTCTGCATGGATCAGATGATGGTGGATCTCTCCGCTGTGCCCGGCACGGTGCAGGAGGGGGACGAAGCCATCCTGTGGGGCGGCACTGTCAGCGACAGTGCGGAGGACATTGCCCGCAAGACCGATACCATCACCTACGAGGTGCTCTGCGGCGTTTCCCGCCGGGTGCCCCGTGTTTATCTGGAACACGGCACGACCGCTGCGTGGAGGACTGGATCCTGAACGACTAACACACTCTCCCGGAGGAATTACATGGCAAGAGACAACATCCGAAATTTCTGCATCATTGCACACATCGACCACGGCAAGTCCACCCTGTCGGACCGCATCCTGGAGCTGACCAAGAGCGTGGACGAGCGCATCATGGAGGATCAGATCCTCGATAACATGGACATCGAGCGGGAGCGCGGCATCACCATCAAAGCCCGCGCCGTTACCCTGAACTACACTGCCAAGGACGGCAAGACCTACGAGTTCAACCTCATCGACACCCCGGGCCATGTGGACTTTGCCTACGAGGTCAGCCGCAGTCTGGCCGCCTGTGAGGGTGCCATTCTGGTGGTGGATGCCACCCAGGGTGTGGAGGCCCAGACGCTGGCAAACACCTACATGGCGCTGGAGCACGATCTGGAGCTGGTGCCTATCCTGAACAAGATCGACCTGCCCAGCGCCACCCGGACGAGGTGGCCCAGGAGGTG
>ENA-OQIO01000419-OQIO01000419.1-human-gut-metagenome-genome-assembly--contig:-NODE-419-length-22979-cov-2.733196_pt1 | contig 22979 bp, 38 predicted proteins | sample MGYA00242573_ERZ504737 | MGnify/ENA primary metagenome ERZ504737 (study PRJEB26092, sample SAMD00036203) | human gut metagenome | host: Homo sapiens | study: EMG produced TPA metagenomics assembly of...
TTGACGGAACGAAGTGACGCAACATTCTCGGTCATGCAGTTTTCTTCTGCTGACGGAGAATGAAGCTCCGCAGGACGCACTACTCTCGACAGAGAGTATAGAAGTGCGCCCTTTAGTTCCTAAAGGGGTTTGCTCCGGCTTAATTTCTCGACAAACTGCAATTAGTCATTTCAGTAAGTATTTTCCGAGTCCTATCTGAATCAAATATAGGACAAGGATATGTGCTGGATAAAAAACATAGAAGAAGTATTTTAGCTTCAGTTTACCACGCTTTCCGTTGTATAGCAGAATAAGCAAGCAGGCAAGAAGCGTACATAAAGGCGGTTGATTCCCCGTTGTCCCCATGTAAGCCAAAAGGAACAGCAACACTTGATAGATTCGGTGATTACGGCAAATATAAAATGCTGATATGAATAAGATCCCCTGCATACCGTAGTCACAATGGATTCCTTCCGCAATGCCGGAAAAAAGCACTACACTGAGAACTTGCAGGACTGCTGATTTTATTCTATCCACCGGTAGGTCTGATTTACACGAAAATCTTTCAAGGCATACCAATGTCAATAAGCCTAAAAACAAGGTGAAAAATACATTTTGATACTTCAAGTAAAACGGAAATGTATCTTCCATTCGTGAATACGCACTAAAGAAACCTATGTCAAATGGAACTTCCGAAATAAGGGCAAATGCAAGCATCAACCCAATATAGCGTTTTTTACTTCTTGTGTGTTGGAATCCTTCTGCCAGCAAAAAACAGAATAGCGGAAAAGCAATCGTCCCAATGCTTTGCAAATCAAACCGTATGAAATAATCTATCTCTCGGAATCTCTCCCACGACATTTGCCCGTTATCTGCCATAGCCCCCCAGTAGTTTGATACCCGAAAGGTCCAGTAAAAGCTATTACCAACACCACCAAGGAATGATAGACAAACGAAGCGAAAGCAACATAAGCACCAATGAGACGAAAAAGGCCGCCGTCCGCTCCCACATAGGGAGCCGAACGGCGGCCTGCCTTCTTATTCGTTATTCTTTTTTAAGCCTCGGTGTTCGAACCACACCAGACCACAAATCTGGCAGGGCGCATCTTCAAAATGTCGCCTCTCGCTGGGCAAAACTGAAATTTTGGAAAATCAAGTTTTTGCAACTTTTTCATTCTAAAAGTGGCGAATTATATGTGAAAACACCGCACTTTCGTGCGGCGTTTTCAGCGTTGCATCTTTCATCAACACATTTTGGAGCTGGTGGTGTGACTCGAACACATGACCTGCTGATTACGAAGTGTATCGGGGCGCTCCATTTGACGGTTTTCAGGGATTTTGGAGCCTTTCCGCTCGGTATATTACGGGAGGTACGTCCTATCCTCTCCATTGTTTTTGTCCGCTCGTTTCCGCGTGTGGGTCACGGTGTGGGTCAAACCACTTTTAGAATACGAACGAGGGGCGTACCTCTGACAACGGCAAATCGAGCCTCTGCACCCTATCCCGCTCATAGGTGACGCGTGTCACTTCCTCAATAAGTCTTTCTCTTTCGGCGTGGCGCTCGCCCATCGCACACTATATTTGCGGCACAGTTGAAAGAATATCTCATAAAAACGTTCTTCCTCCGCATCCTTGCGGCAATAGCTAAGTATGCGTATATGTACGACGTGCTCAACAACGAGAGCATCGCCGCGATGATCAACAAGGTCGCGGAGGACCTCGGCGGCATCTACGGCCTCGTCAATCATTGCCCCGGCCCGAAGGCCGGCACCTTCGAGGCGCTGACCGAGGCCGACTGGGCGGACGGCTATCAGAAGTGCCTGTACAGCTACACCACCGCCATCTGTGCGGCGCTTCCGTACATGAAGAAGGGCGGCGGACGCATCGTGAACTCCACCTCGTCCTCCATTAAGCAGGAGCTCGATAACCTCATTCTCTCCAATACCTTCCGCATGGGTGTGGTCGGCATGAGCAAGACGATGGCGCGCGAGTTCGGTCCGTACAACATCATGGTCAACACGATGGGCCCCGGCCGTATCTACACCGACCGCATCAAGTACCTCAACACCATCCGCGCCGAGAAGGCGGGCATCACGCTCGAGGAGTACAACACCCGCGACGCCGCGAGCTTCCCGCAGAAGCGCTACCAGACGGCGGACGAGTACGCCCGCTCCGTGGTGTTCATCTGCTCGCCCGCGAACAGCGCGATCTCCGGTCAGGTCATCTGCGTCGACGGCGCCATGACCACCGCGTACTAAACCGATAAACGCAAAAAGAAAACAAGCGGAGGCTGTCTCGCTGACAGCCTCCGCTTTTTCGTATACAGCGGATCGGTCGTAACCGTCAAGGCGGGAGCGGTGTGAGCTGCTCCCGCCTTGCCTGCAAAATAACAGCAGCTTATGGGCGTGTCAAGGGCGGGGATAAAAAGCCACTACCACAGCCCTTTCAAACCTTGTACACTGGAAAGTGGATAATGTACAATAACGGACCTGTTACAGCATCCTCATTTTCGTTCCAAAAATGCACCGCTGTACCAATCAAAGAAGCTGTCGCAGCCTTTCTTCTGTATTTTCAGTCGCCTTTAGCAGTTTTTCTCGATTTTAATTCTTTTCCTAACATCTTGCGGCCCGAGTTTCCACTGTGTTCTACACATGCCTACGGCATTTTATGTGGTCAAAGACAAAGTCTCGCCAAATCTGCTCCGGCAAAGGACTTATCGTTCCTTGATACCCAAATCCAACCTGCGAAATCGCATTTTGCAAGACAGAATCATACTGCTGTTGTGACAACTAAGACCATGTATTATTATTCTTGCTTTTTCCGGCGGTATCCTGTAAAATGACATCATCAAGGGAGAGGAGAGCAGACATTTTTGAAAGAGCGCTTCCATTGATCAAATTGGAACGCCGTTTGCTCGAAAAACCCTGTAGACCAACTATAAAAAGGAGGGTATTTCAGTATGTACAAGGTAGATCTCAACAGCGACCTCGGCGAGAGCTTCGGCGCGTATACCATCGGGCTCGACAACGAGGTCATCGCGCATGTTTCCTCTGTCAATGTGGCCTGTGGCTATCACGCAGGAGATCCGTTGGTGATGGAAAAGACCGTTGCCGCAGCCAAGGCGGCAGGCGTCGCCGTCGGCGCACACCCGGGCTTCCCCGATCTGATGGCTTTGGCCGCAGGAACATGGTCGTCTCGCCCAAGGAGGTCAAGGCGTATGTCAAGTATCAGCTCGGCGCGCTGATGGCCTTCGCTGCGGCAGAGGGTATCAGGCTCCAGCACTGCAAGCCCCACGGCGCTCTCTACAACATGGCTGGTAAAGACATGGATCTGGCGCTTGCCATCGCCGAGGCGATTGCGAGGTAGACGAGAGCATTATCCTGCTTGGCCTTGCCAACAGCAAGATGATTGATGCAGGCAAGCAGTTGGCTTGCGCGTCGCAAACGAGGTCTTTGCCGACCGCGCCTATCAGGCCGACGGCTCGCTTGTGCCGCGCAAGTGCCCGGCGCGTCATCCACGATAAGGACGAGGCCATCGCGCGCACCGTCCGCATGGTCACCGAGGGCAAGGTCACGGCCATCACCGGCGAGGAGGTCGAAATCGCGGCTCACTCCATCTGTGTCCACGGTGACAACCCTTCGGCCGTCGAATTCGTTAAAAATATCTGCACGCAGCTCACCGCCCCGTGGCGTGGAGATTGCCCCCATCCGCGAGATCGTATAAAAAGAGCCTCGTTTCTAGCTGTTCCGTTCCGCAAAGACCAACGCCCCAAATCTGCCGCACTGCGGCAATATTTCAGGAGGATGATCATGAGTAACGAAACCACCCAGAAGCGCTCACTGTCCGTCAGCCTTGGCGCGGCCTTTCTGATGGCGACATCCGCCATCGGCCCCGGCTTTCTGACCCAGACCTCGCAATTCACCGCAAAGTATCTCTCTTCTTTCGCTTTCGTCATCGTCTGCGTCATCATCATGGATATGATCGCGCAGACCAATGTATGGTCCATCGTCGGCGTTTCCGGCCTGCGCGGTCAGGAGATTGCCAATAAGGTCCTTCCCGGTCTCGGGTATCTTCTTGTCGTGCTTGTTGTGCTTGGCGGTCTTGCGTTCAATATCGCAATGTCGGCGGCGTGTCACTCGGCTTCAATGCCATGATCGGCATTCCCGAAAAGGCCGGCGTCATCATCGGCGGCGTGCTTGCCATCTGCATTTTCCTTTCCAAGAAGGCAAACGACATCGTCGGCAAGGTCGCCCAGATCCTCGGCGGCATCATTATCGTCGTCATGCTGGTCGTGGCTTTTATGGCCAAGCCCCCCGTCGGCGATGCGGTCGTCCATATCTTTACCCCTGAGAATCCCAAGGAACTCATTCCCGTCATGGTCACGCTGCTCGGCGGCTCCTGCGGCGGTTACATCACCTTCTCCGGCGCACACAAGCTGCTCGATGCGGGCTGGGGCGGCAAGCCTGAGGAAGTCAAGCACTTCCGCAAGTCCGTCCTGACCGGCATCTGTGTTTCGGGCAGCGTTCGTATCCTGCTGTTCCTGTGCGTGCTCGGCGTCTGCACGGCCGGTACGGTCGTTGTGGCTGAAAATGTCGCGGCTGTCACTGGCGCCGCCAACCCCGCAGCCGAAGCTTTCCGCCTTGCTGCCGGCGACATCGGCTACCGTCTCTTCGGTCTCGCACTGTTCTCTGCCGGTATCACCTCCGTCATTGGCGCGGCCTATACCTCTGTCTCCTTCCTCAAGACAGTTCACCCCTTCATCGCCAAGAATGACAAGTGGTTCATCGTCGGCTTTATCGCCTTCTCCACGCTCGTTATGGCAATTCTTGGTGGTGCAAAGCGCATGGTCATCCTGGCTGGCGCACTCAACGGCCTGATCCTGCCAATTTCCCTATGCTGCATGCTGCTTGGCTGCCACAAGAAGTCCATCGTCGGCGAGTACAAGCACCCTGTGTGGCTACAGGTTCTTGGCTGGTGTGTGGTCGGTGTCGCGGGCTACCTTGCCGTCACGGCGCTGCCCAACCTTACCAAGCTCTTCGCATAACGAACCTGCACCATTCCGCGAGCCGGTCTGTCCCGCAGGCCGGCTCCGCCTGAAAGGAGAACGATATGTCCGACGTCAGATTCCTGCTCAGCGGCGACTCAGCCGTAACCGTGGAATTCGGCAACGAGATCAGTGAGCACATCAACGCACAGATTCGTGCGTTCAGCATCGCGCTCACCGAGAGCAAACTCCCTGGGATCGTGGAACTCGTGCCGACCTACCGCTCGCTGATGGTTCACTACGACCCTGAGGTCATCCCCTACGGTGCGCTTGTCAAGAAACTCAAGGGCCTGCTCAATCAGCTTGACCACATCCGGATTCCGCCAAGCGATGTGTTGGAGATCCCCGTGCTCTACGGCGGGGATGAAATGGGCCCCGACCTCGGCTTTGTTGCCGAGCACAATCACAAAACGCCTGAGGAGGTCATCCGGATTCACACCTCCACGGAATATCTCATCTATATGCTGGGCTTTACCCCCGGTTTCACCTATCTTGGCGGTATGAGCGAGGAAATTGCCGCGCCGCGCCTTGCCCAACCTCGTGTCAGGATTCCCGCCGGCAGCGTCGGCATCGCCGGCAGCCAGACGGGCGTATATCCCATCGACTCCCCGGGCGGCTGGCAGCTTATCGGCCGCACGCCCGTGCGCATGTACGACCCTGACCGCGCCGTTCCCATCCTGCCCAAGGCAGGCCAGTACATCAAGTTCTACGCCATCGATCAGGCGGAATTTGACCGTATCGCCGCGCTGGAGGCCTCCAGCGGCTATACGGTCCACACCTACCCGAGAAAGGAGGCGGAGCAGGCATGAGCATCACCATTCTCAACCCTGGCATGCTCACCAGCGTACAGGATCTCGGCCGCATCGGCTACCAGCAGTACGGCGTGTCCGTCTCCGGCGTGATGGATCCGCGCAGCGCGTCTATCGCCAACATCCTCGTCGACAACGATGAGGGCGAGGCTGTGCTCGAATGCACGATGATGGGCCCCACCTCCGCTTTGATGCGCCCAACATCATCGCCATCACCGGCGGAGACCTCGGCGCAACGCTCGACGGTCAGAGCATCGACACCTACCGCGCCGTTCCCGTGAACGCGGGTCAGACGCTGCGCTTCACCATGCTGCGCACCGGCTGCCGCGCTTTCGTGGCGTTCGCGGGCGGACTCGATATCCCCCTGGTCATGGGCAGCCGCTCAACGGACATGAAAGCGAAGATCGGCGGCTATCAGGGCCGCAAGCTGCAAAAGGACGACGTCATCGCCTTCCGCGCGCCCAAGACCGACCTCAAGAACCTCGGCGTGCGCCACATTTCGCCTGAGTTCGTGCCGCGCGCAGAGTATAAACTGCGTGTCGTGCTCGGCCCGCAGGACGACGCCTTCACCGAGCTTGGCGCTATGACCTTTCTCAGCAGCGTTTACACCCTTACACCGGAGTTCGACCGCATGGGCTGCCGCCTTGACGGCGAGCTGATCGAACACATCAAGGACGGCAACATCATCTCCGATGGCATTGCCTTCGGCGCGATTCAGGTGCCCTCTGCGGGCAAGCCGATCATCATGCTGGCCGACCGCCAGACCACCGGTGGCTACACGAAGATCGCCAATGTTATCTCCGCGGACTTCCGCATCCTCGCCCAACTCAAAGCGGGCGACAGGGTGCGCTTCGAAAAGGTGTCCATCACCACCGCACAGGAGGCGCTGCTTGCCCAGCGCGCTGCGCTGCGCTGCCTGCGCGGCGCATGAATCGTTGACGCAGCCCTAAAACGCAAAAAATAATAGTAATAGGAGGAACGACACATGGCCTTTGATATTACCCCTTATATCGATAAGAAGCCGAGCGAGGTTCGCAAGCTCATCCGCGAGGGTGTCATTGACTTCCCAACCGCCGGTATGTGTCGCGGCTACGCACAGGCCAACCTTATCATCCTTCCGCCGGAATACGCGGGAGATTTTGAGGAATTTGCCAAGCGCAACCCCTTCCCCTGCCCGATCCTTGAGATTATCCGGGGTACGCCCGAGACGCACGATATGGGCGAGGGCGGCAACATCTGCACCGACATTCCCAAGTATCGCATCTACCGCGATGGCAAGTGGGATGGCAAGGAGCTGACCGATGTGAGCGACTACTGGAAAGAGGCTATGTCGCTTCCTGATCGGCTGTTCATTCTCGTTCGAGGAAACGCTCATGCGTGAGGGTATCGAGATCCGTCACATCGCGCAAGGACGCAATGTACCGATGTTCAAGACCAATATCATGACCGAGCCGGCCGGTCCGTTCTGCGGCCCCATGGCCTGCTCTATGCGCCCCATGACGCCGGAAAACGCCAAAAAGGCGTATGACATCACCGTCAAAATGCCGAATGTCCACGGCGCGCCCGTCCACATGGGCGATGCCGCCGAGGTCGGCGTTGCCGATGTGATGAAGCCTGACTACGGCGAGGCGGTTGATTTCTACGAGGGTGAGATTCCCGTGTTCTGGCCCTGCGGCGTGACGCCGCAAGCGGCGGTCGAAAATGCGAAACCGCCCATTGCTATCACCCATGCCCCGGGCCACATGTTCATTACGGATATCATCAATTCCGAACTGAACGACTTTCTGGAAGCTAAAAAGAATCGCTGAATTCTCTCTTTTCCCATCAACGCATAAAAAACAAAAAGGAGGACGGAGCTATGAGTTCAATGATCATCAAATCCAGAGAAGCAAACGATTTGAAGCTGACCGCATACCACGGGCATTTTGCGACCCGCCACTCTCACAACAGCCATTATCTCGACATCACCCGCATGAAGCATGAATGTGCAATGGCCAATATCGCTGCCGCCTCTCTTGCCAATCACTATGTCTATGAAAAGGAGATCGATACGGTCGTCTGCCTGGACGGCAGCGAGGTCATCGGTACGTTTCTCACCCGCCAGCTCTCTCAGAAGAATCTCTTTTCCCTGAGCAGCGAAAAAAAATATCTGCGTCGTCGCACCGGAGCACGATTCCAACGGACTTCTGATCTTCCGGGATAATCTTCGCCCCATGGTGTCCGAAAAGAATGTCCTGCTGCTGATCTCCACGGTGAATTCGGGAAAGACCGCGGCTCGCGCACTCGAGTGCATCGAGTATTACGGTGGCACCACGCAGGGGGTCGCAGCTGTCTTCAGCGCCTTGAAGCAGGTGGGCGACATTCCCGTGATCAGCCTGTTTTCACCGGAGGATATCCCCGGATATGTGACCAGCCTTGTCAAGGATTGTCCCATGTGCAAAGCAGGGCAGAAAATTGACGCGCTGTCCAACAGCTACGGTTTTTCTCCCCTGACCTGATGCCTGCGGCAGCCGCTCGCTTCTTCCTGCCGCAAGAATCATAACCATCAGTATCAAAATCGTTCGGCAACAAAAATATAACATTTTCGATTCTTGTTTTTGCAGCGCCTTTGTCCAAAAAAGATCTCGCTCCATTCATCAAATAGAGCGAGATCTTTTTGCTTCGTAACTTATCCCAATTCTTGCTGCTTGACAATTGCTTTTCAGGGATCCCCTATGTCATCAGTCATTTCCAACCTATAAAAAAAGGATAATTGCTAAGACTTCATCAATTAAATACAAAGAACAAAGCAACATGATGGGGGGAACCATACCTGAACGATGTACCACCTCTAAAGAAAATACCCAGAGCCGAAGGAAGAATCACAATAACAAATGCCGCCGTTCGAAAGATGTTCCTGAACTTAACAAAATGGGGACTCTTCTTTTCTTCTATCGCTGCCAAAGTCCTGCGCCGCTTGACAGGCGTGGTACAACACAAATGAGCTTTTTCCGTTTCTTTACCAAACGGAGAAGGCTCATTTTTGTCTGGAGGATCAAAAAATGAAGAGAACATTCAGCACGGAGCTGCCTATGTATTCGGCATCGTATTTGTCGCGTGGGGCGTTGTCCTGATGGAAAAGGCTGACTTCGGCGTTTCCATGGTGGTCGCGCCTGCATCCCCAGTTTCACATTCTCCCAACCCATTTCCACTTTCATAGCTTTTGCATATAGGCGTGACCTTGACAATCCCCCGCGTTCACTTTATATTGGTAACAGGCGAAAGCCGAATCTCGCAGCTTTCCGGTGAGGTCCACACCCCGGTGTGGCCTCAGACATTCATGGGCCCCGTAGGGCATTATAACCACCCCTGTACGCAGGATGCTCCATGAAGGTCGACAGTTTTTGGCGCTGTACCGGCAGCGCGGGTGTGTACCCTTCCGTCGAAAGCGGAAAGGACACAAATGAACGACAACGTCGTTATCGTCTACAATGGTGAGCAAGTATCGGTGCCAAGGGAGGTCGCGGACTTCCTTGAGCAGGATCGAAAACGGGAACAGGCGCAGGAGAAGCAGGACGCAAGGCACCTGAGTAAAAGTGAGTTTGAAACGGTGCTGTCCGGTTCGGATTGCGTCAAGCGTCCCGTGGAGGATGCGGTGCTCAGGAACCTCCGGCTTGAAAATCTGCGGGGAGCCATTGCGGAACTGGACATGCAAGGTCAAAACCTGCTCTCCCTCCGATACAGCGGTGAGCTGACATTGGAGGAGATCGGTCAGATCTACGGCATCTCCAGAATGGCGGTATCAAAGCGGCTGAAAAAGCTACACGAAAAGCTGGGAAGCTCTGTCTCATGACAGGGCTTCTCAGTTTTTTGAAAAATTTTCCGTTTTCCGGTTTACAAATGCGCTCTGAGTGTCCTTATAGGTGAGAGGCAAATCTGCTCCACCATCGGAGCGTGGCTGAGTTGGCCGCAGCCTTACCGCCTCACCCGAACACAAAGGAGCGTGTATGACTATGAATCCATTCGAGCAAAACAAGCAGCAACTGCTGCACTCCCTGACCTCCCAAGTCGAGCAGGAGGTCATCGACTACATCCGGCAGGAGATGCAGCATGACGCACCGGACAGCGTCCCCACCGAAGAAGAACTGTTCGCCTTCTTCCAATCGCAGGACGAACCGACTACGCTGGATGCCTACCAACAAATGCTGGCGACCGATAAGCTACTGGAGTATGCAGAGATCAGTCTGCGTACCCTCTGCGACCTGATCCGCTACCAGCAGCTCAAGGAATTGGGCATCGTCCATTCCGCAAAGGAGTTTATCCAACTCTTTCACCCCAACGAACAGGAGGACACACCATGAGTCATTTCCCCAACAAAAACTATTTCACCATGCCGAATGAGATCTTCTCGCTTGGACTGGACGCAAGTGAGATTGCCGTGTATGCCTATCTCAGATGTCTCGAAAGCCGCAGCACCTATCAATGCTGGCCGAGCTACACCACCATCGGCAATGCCGTTGGCCGCGCAAAGAATACGGTCATGCGATACGTCGACGCGCTCGCGGAGAAGGGTCTCATCTATACTGAGCCGACCTCTGTCTGATGAGAGCAGGCATCAAGAAGAACGGCAACCTGCGCTATACTCTCAGACCAATTCATGAAGCCGTTGAGCTCTTCCATGATCGTCAGATGGCAGCAGTCGAACGTGCAGCAGAACGGCAGCAGATCCAGCGCAAGCTGTCCGCAATGGATCTGCTGCCCGGAGCATGAGGAAAGGACGAACGCAATGAAACACTCCACCTACACAAGCTACGACGAACTGCCGCTGATGCTCTCCGTCGCCGAGGTCGCTTCTGTGCTCGGCATCTCTCGTGCCGGTGCTTATGAGCTGGCACGAAGCAACAGCTTCCCCGCGCTCAAAATTGGCAGCCGGATCGTTGTCCCGAAGGATAAGTTTCTCGCATGGATCGACGCGAACAGCGGTTCAAAAAACGCACCGCTGTAACTAAAGAACAGGCGCTCAATTTTCTGTGCGCAACGATGCGGCTGAGCAAAATTGTGAAGCCAATCAATGCGGTGAGAGGAACAGCAACGGGATCACGCAGCCCAGCGGGGCCGCGACGCCTCGGAGCAGCGACGCGCATGAGCGCATCGCTGTCCCGCAGGCTCTCTGCGTTCTTCGGGAGCGCCCCCGACCAAGGCCCAAAAGCGGCAAAGTACGCCGTTCTGACACCCGGCCACGCAGGTTTCCGAACCGCACAAAACAGTCCGAGGGTAGTGACAGCGCCCCCATCCGAAACACCCCTGTTTCGCCGTGTAAGCCGCTGTGTGCGATCCTGTTGGTGAAGGCAAGTGTGTACCCGCTTTCACCTGTGAAAACGAACGTGAGCCGTTTGTGCGAGTGTGATTTGAAACCGCGCTGGAGAGGACTTTCCCACGCCGTATGGGACGTAACTTCGGCAGATTGGGCGGTTATCGGAGGATTTTATTTATAGCAGGATAAAGGGGTGGCGTCGGAACCGACGCTCTGCCCAATCACTTCTGCCCGCAGTGCGGGCAGTTGACGGGGGGTTCAGCGCAGGCGGTTGTGGCGTCTATTCGGAAGATTTTTTGTACGATTGGCGTCTAACGTCCGTGAAAGGCCGATGAATACAGGCTTTTCGACGGCGTCTTAGCGAGAAAGAAGGCATTTTATGAGTGATAACAAGGATCGCTTGACCTACCGGCCAGAGCCGGAGACCAAGCAAAAAATAGAGCGGTGGTATCAGGAAGATAACTGCCGCAGCAAAAATGAGTTCATCGAAAAGGCGGTGAACTGCTACGCGGATATGCTGGCCGCAGGCGAAAGCACCACGCTGCCCCGTGCGGTGCAATCCGCCATCGACGCGCGGCTGAAGCTCTTCGAGGACCGCATATCATCTCTGCTCTACAAGCAGACGGTGGAGATGGACATGGCAATGTCCATCCTCCTGCAAAGCCTCAATGTGAGCGAGGAAGTGCTTCGGCAGGAACGGGCCAAGAGCATCGCCGCCGTCAAGCGCACCAACGGTCAACTGCGGATGGAGCAGAAGCTCCGTGAGCTGGAGAGTGAAGCATGGCAAGGCTGATCGTCAAAAGCCCGTACATCAAGTGCGGTGCTGGGCAAAGCGCTGGTGGGTATCTCAAGTACATCGCGACGCGGGAGCGGGTGGAGATCATCCCGGATGACCGTCCGCCCACCCAAAAGCAGACGCAGCTCATCGCAAAGCTGGTGAAGGATTTTCCTGACGCAAAAGAGCTGATGGAGTACGAGGACTACAGCTCACACCCGACAAAAGCAACGGCGTCCGCGCTCATCACACTGGCGCTGGAATCGAATTGGGACAAGCTCTCCTCAATGGAGGGCTACGCCAAGTACATCGCCTTGCGACCGAGAGCGGAGCGGTTGGGGGAACACGGTCTCTTCGGTGATGACGCTGCCGTTGACCTCGCCGCTGTCGCGGATGAACTGGATCACTACACCGGCAACGTGTGGACGCACATCATCTCCCTCCATCGGGAGGACGCGGAGCGGCTGGGGTATGACCACGCAGAAGCATGGCGCACATTGCTGCGTACCCACCGCAATGATATCGCCGCGGCGATGAAAATCCCACCGGAGGACTTTCGCTGGTACGCCGCCTTCCATGACGAGGGAAATCATCCCCATGTCCACATGATGGCGTGGTCGGCAAAGCCGAATCAGGCATACCTGTCCAAAGATGGGATACGGCAGATCAAGTCCACGCTGACCAACCAAATTTTCCGACAGGAGTTGCTGCACATCTACGAGCAGAAAAGCAAATCGCGAGACGAACTGGTGGTGGAAGCGCGAAAAGCCATGCTGGAATTGGCGAAGGCCATGCGGGTGATGACCTGCATCCACCCGGAGGCGGAGCAGATGATTTGGGATCTGTCGCGGCAGCTCGGTCAGGTCGGTGGCAGGAAAACCTACGGCTATCTGCCCAAGCCCATGAAAAAGCTGGTGGATGAGATCGTCGACCAAATGGCGCGGCTGCCCACTGTGGATACGTGCTACCAAACATGGTGGGAACTGCAATGTCAGGTGGAGAATTACTACTCCGAAGATAAAAAGAGAATACGTCCGCCGCTGTCTCAGCAAAAAGAATTTCGTCAAATCAAGAACGCGGTCATCCGTGAGGCGGAGCATATTCGCATGAACAAGATCTCTTTCGAGGACGCGGAAATGCAGGATGACGGCGAACAGATCAGTACCTACGGCATGAGCTATGAATGTCAGGATCTGCAAAGCATAGCGAATGATGACAGTTTCCCTCTGGAGGAACGGGATGAAGCGGCGGAGCAGTTGGAGCAGTTTGCGGAGGACGGTGACGTCTACGCCCAGTACATCATCGGCACGGCGTACCGCGACGGCGGACTGCTGATACCAGACATGGTCAAAGCGCAAAAGCTGTTGGAACGCGCGGCCGAGCAGGACTTGGACGCGGCGCAGTACGCCCTCGGCAAGCTGTATCTCTCCGACGATGCTGACATTCACGATTCTGCCAAGGGCATCTATTGGCTGAAACGCTCTGCTGACAATGGGAACGATTACGCCGCCTACCGGCTGGGCAAGGAATATCTCAGCGGCAAAAATGTATCAAAAGACACTTCGACTGCGGCGGAATACCTGCGGCAGGCCGCGGATAACGGCAGCGCCTATGCCCAGTATCTGTTGGGCAAGCTGACCCTCATGGGCGAGGGCGTTCCCAAGGACCAGACACTGCCTACGAATGGTTTGCGGCGACGTGGGATAACGGCCACACTTACGCGGAATTTTTCATGAAACGCATGGAGCGCGGCGAACAGGAGCCGCCCTCCGTCCTGTTGTCAGCCACCCGGCTGCTCTACCACATGGGCAATATCTTCCGGGACAACGCCCCGGCTCCCGCTGCCAACGGTGTCCAAATCGACCGCAAGCGGCTGGCGCAGCTGCGGCAAAAGCGCATCGCCCTCGGCCACAAGCCGGACGACCATGAGTTGGAACAGCAACAGGGATTTTCAATGAAATTCCATATGTAAAGCGAGTCGAGGTGTTTAGTTTTTACGCCGCAATAGTCAAAGAAACATTTCAGAAAACAGTAGCTTTGTGAGCGGAGTTGTGGTATGTGTTGTGGTTGCCAAAAAGGAGGTGCCGCAATGTATGACTACATGAAAGCCCTGCAAAAGCGCTTTGACCATCAGTCGCATCCAGAACTGGACACCCAGATCGAATACGTCCGTGAGGAACTGCGGCGGGACATGGACACCGCGGGGCGCAGAAAGCTGCTGCGGCTGTTGGACGTACAAAACACTCTGCTGGCGAGGTCCACGTTGATGAGCTTCACGGCGGGCTTCAAGCTGGCGGCCGGTATCGCCGGAGAGCTGGGAACGCCCTACTCTTTCGATGCCGACGAGGAAGAAAAAGCAAAGGAGATGATCACGAATGGCTAAAAAACGCGCAACGGCGAGGGCAACATTCGCAAACGTGCAGACGGGCGTGGGAGGGGCGCTACACCGCAGGTTATCATCCCGAGACAGGCAAGCGGATCATCAAAAACGTCCTCGGCAAGACGCAGGCGGAATGCAAGGCGAAGCTAAAGAAAGCCATTGAGGAGAGCCAGTCATTGGACATCGGCCGCGCCGATGAATACACGGTTGCCGCTTGGCTGAGAACATGGTTCGAGCTCTATTCCAAGCTACACATCCGTCCGTCTACCATGAACTACTACCACCGAAACATCGAACAGCATATCATCCCTGCCATCGGGGATATCCCGCTGAATAAGCTCACCACCCGTGACCTGCAAAAGTTCTACAACGATCTGCAAAGCAATGGCAGGTTGCGAAAGGTACAGAAAAAGGAAAAACCCGGACTGAGCAATTCCACTGTGCGCGGCATCCATATGATGCTGCACAATGCCCTTGACCGGGCGGTGAAAGAAAAACTCATTCTCAGCAATCCCACGGAGAATTGCATCATCCCCAAAATTGAAAAACAAGAGATGAAAATCCTTCACCCAGACCACATCAGCGCGTATCTAAATGCAGCCGAGCGGCGTAATGCCCTGCCGATGTTCTATCTGGAACTGGTCAGCGGACTGAGAAAGGGCGAGCTGGTCGCGCTCCAATGGAGCGACCTCGACGAAGCCAACTGCACCATCTCCGTCAGTAAGCAGGCCAGCTGGGACACAGAGCACCAGCTCATTCTAAGCCGCCCCAAAACCGGCAACTCCATCCGCGAGGTGTCTATCCCGCAGGATGCCGTGGAGCTGCTGAAGCAGGAGCACGCCAAACATCCCAGCAATCCGTGGATGTTCCCGTCCGGCAGAACAGGAGAAATGTACCACCCCGACTCGGTCGTAACACTCCACAAGCGAATCCTCAAGGACGCGGGACTGGAGCATATCAGGTTCCACGACCTGAGACACACATTCGCGACCTTGGCACTGCAAAACGGCGTAGATGTAAAAACAGTGTCTTCAATGCTCGGTCACTACGACGCGGGATTCACCCTGCGAACCTACACCCACGTCACACGGCAGATGCAGCAAAAGGCCGCGGAGAAAATGGGCAGCTTCATGGCGCAGATTCGATAAGTCCCGCAGGCAAGCAGAGCACCGGAAAGGAAGCAATTTCTCTCCGGTGCTCTTTGGGTCTTTCCGCGCATTTCGTTGTACCCATGGGGCATGAGCTGGCAGTAGGCGGCAAAGCCGCTGACTGCCCCTATGGGTCAAATGCGTGTCCGCCGAACGGGACCATGGGTCAAAATCTCGTGTCCATTTTCTTGGGTACAGTTTATTCCGCTTGTGGGTCACGGTGTGGGTCAGTGCTTGACCCACATTTTGACCCACACCTTTTCAGCGTTTTCGCAACAAAAAAGCATCGAAAACCGAAGTTTTCGATGCTTTTTGGAGCTGGTGGTGTGACTCGAACACATGACCTGCTGATTACGAATTATGATAGTTTTGTTTCGCCAATTTCCGTGAATACCCGCAAAGTGCTGTGCCGTAAGGCTTCCGGGGTTTTTGTGTTTCGTGGCATTTCGCAATTTGGGCCGGTTTCGGTTGAAATAAACCCCAAATAAACCCCAAGCAAACCCCAGCGTCCACACCGTTTTTCCCCGATGTGGACGCTGGGCCTGAGCCATCAAATACCCGGGCTGTTTTCACTTTCGGCCGGCTGCTCGAAGTTGGCTGCCTTTGCGCTCTCGAAGGTCACGCCGCCGGCGCGGTGGTCCGACTTGGCCATATTCAGATAGAACGAGCACACAACGCCGTGCGCTGTCCAGGGTAGGCCCACCATGGCAGACAGCCAGGGGAGGGAGCCGGTGTAGCCTTGTGGATGCAGTAGGCAGCCAGCAGCAGACCGCCCACGGTGACCACCCACAGCAGCGACCGGATGTCAGACACCAGCCGCTTGGAGTATTCCGGCTTTTTTTCTTTCGTTACCTTGATGGTCATGCCTTGCCGATAATCTTCGCAAAGCGATAGAGCACCGTGGCAAACTGCTCACGGGTCAGGACGTCCTCCCACATACAGTTCGGCTCGCCGTCAATCTCTGTGCCGTTGCCGGTGATCAGGCCGACCTCCTGCGCCCACTTCCGGGCCTCCTCGCTGTATGCGCTGCTGTCGTTGTCCTGCAGGCTCTTGCGAAGCTCATACCAATGCTGCATCCATTCTTCGTGCGTCACGTCCTCCTCAGCCTCCTTCTGCTGGTTATATGCGCGGGCATCCACCCACCAATAATATTTGACCTGACTCCGGAAAGTCCCCGGATCGCCCTCAGTCCTGACCTTCCTGGTGCTGGCCGGATCATTGATGTGGATCTTGTTGTCTGCCCACCACACCACCACGAAATGCCCGCTGGAAGTCCACAGTCCCTTGTTCATCAGAGCGATGAGGTAATAGCCCGCCTGCAGCATGGCCAACGCCTTCGCATGGTTGGTGTGATCCGGCTTTCCGTAGGTATTTGTCCAGTTCAGCATATCGCATTTGATGCCGAATGCCTCAAACTGGGGCTTGAAGTAGGAGTAATAGGTTCCCTGCTTCAGAGCCTTGTAGCCGTGCTCAATAGACCACTTGCAGGCATCCGCCGGCGTGAAGGTTTTGCCCGTGAGCGTCTCAATCAGCATGGCCGCGGCGGTGGGGCCACAGCCGGAGCTGCCGATTGTAGAATTCTCACCAGGTACACGGTAGGGTTCGGCCTTCCAGCGGCCATCTGTCTGGAGGTACAGGATTGGCTGCTTATTCATGGGAACGCTCCGTGTCCTGGTTCATTCCCGAGATACCCTCTTGGGTCTTCGTGGCCAGCCATGCGCCCGTCTTGTTCAGCGTGGCCACGATCACATCAATCTGGTGATCCAGCCAGGATGTAACCTTGATGCCGGCAGCCTGCAGCTGGGCGATGACCAGAGCCTTCTTGTCCGCGCCCATGCCGGAACCTTGGATGGTGCTCTCAGCCTTGTTGATGAGTCTGTGGCGAGCTGGAGTACCGCCTGACGATTGCCCTTGATCAGAATGGCCAGGATGAAGCAGCCCAGCGCCGCCACACCGTAGATCAGAATTTCATGCAGTTCCATGTTAACGTCTCCTTTCAGTCTCCATGTGCTTTTTTGTTCAGGTACTTTTCAATCTTATTGATTGCTTCGGACACAGGCCCGTTGCACCCCTGCTCCTTCAGGCCCTTCAGGCAGGCCAGGACGCCATATGTAAGAAGTGTCTGCTCCTCGTTGATACCGTGCATATCCTCGGCCAGAATCTGCTTCATGGCTTTCATATCGGCTTCGTGCTTTGCCTTCAATGCCGCGATGTCTGTGGTCTGCTTCTCCTGCTGGTCGAACCAGCGCACACCCTTTGCAAAGCGCTGGATCAGCAGCACCGCTGCAGTAATAACAGCTCCGGTCGTGATGATCGTCTGCGGCGTCAGTTCAAACGTCATCAACCTGCCTCCATTACCTCTTCAATCTCGCCGAGGTCATTCCACTTCGCGCCGGCGGTGCCGGGTGCCCACACATTGTTATCCTGCCCAGAACGCCATACATGGCCGTCATGGGTGCAGCAGTCATCCTTGGCGTAAGGAGACGTGCTCAGAGCGATGAAAGGCAGCGCCTTTTTCGGATCCGTGGACCACTGGAAGCCCCACTGCGCCGGCAGATCCTCCGGCTCCTGGGGGTAGACGGTGGAATCGTAGTTCTGCAGGAGCTTCACCACACGGCCGGCCGTAGATCGGCAGACAAAGCCCACCTTGCGCTCCAGCATATTCTTCCGAGCTACGGCAGCTGCGAAGCTGGGGATCTTGCCATCCTCCGCATACAGCTCCGTTCCGGTCATGCCGGCAGAACGCGTCTGAAGGTCGGTCGCATCCAGCTTGCCCTTTTCCTTCATGGCGTCAAAATAGATCTGCTTACTCAACGCTGTTCACTCCTTCCTCGTAGGCCGCATCCAGACCGGTCTCTAATTCAGCAGCAGTGCCGGCTTCACGCAGCTCCTGAATGGTGGTTGCCTGCTCCTGAATCGTGGCGGTCTGGCTCTCAATCTGGCTTTCCTGCGACTGGATGGTGGAGGCCTGCGCCGTGATCGTGCTGTCCTTCTCAGCGGCAGCGCTCTCCAGCTCTGCGATCTGTTCCTGATACTGTGTCACATCGCCGAGATACTGGCTGGCCGTCTGCAACTCCACCGTGTAGTGACGGCCGCTGTTGTCGTACTTGATATCAACGACCTTAAAGCCGTAACCCTCCGGCAGTCCCTGTTCATTGGCGTCCTCGCTGAGACGCTGGATCGTGGGCTTGGCCCAGTTGATCTTCTCAATCTGCTCCAGAAAGGCGTCATCCCGCTCGAAGATCACCGAATAGCGGCCGTTGGCCGGATAGTGACGACTGATTGGCCCTGCCGTCACGCCGTCGATCTTCCAGCGTTTTCCGAAAAATCTGCCCATAAAAATTCCCTCCTCTTACTCTTTTGCATGGATGCAGAACATGGATTCCAGCTGCGCCCACGTTGTCGGGTTATCCTCAAAATACTTCCAGGTCATATTTACGCTTTCCAGATCGGCCCATGTGATGCCGCTGATCACAAAGCGCAGGTGTGCCGGCTTGATCTGCTCTACAACGGTCTTCAGTTCTGCCACGTCGATGGTCGCCAGCTGATTTTTCTCGCCCCAGAAGCTGAGCGAAAAGCTGTAGTCATCGTTGACCTCTACCTTCGCCTCATAGCCGGTGAGCGCCTCTGCCAGCCCGCGGATCATCTCTGAGGTGGTATTGCCGCTGGCCACGAGCTTCTGCCGGATGGCCGCGCGGCGGGTCGCCAGCGGCAGTGAGTTGTCGGTTTCAATGCCCACCTGTTGCTCCCAGAGGGTGAGCCCCCAGGTGGCTGTGTCTACGAAAAACTGCGCCATCACGTCCTCCAGCGCGGCCTTGGCCTCGAGACTGGCGTCCTCCAGCATGTCGATCAGGGCTTTGCTCCGCTCAGACGCATAATGGTATTCGGGTACCCGTTCCCGGTTCGGTAGTGTACTCATGTGGTTTTCCTCCCTCAGCTGATGGCAACTGTTCCAACCACCGCGGCATCTTCCGCATTGATGGTGATGGCCGACATGCCGCCGTCCACCGTCAGAGCGCTGTAATCTGCCACGCCGGGGCATTGCAGCAGGCAGGCCAGAAAGCGGCTGAACGGAACACGCACCTCCTCACCGAAGGCTGGCTGGCCAGCAGTTCACCCACCGCCGCCGTCAGCTGATTCTTCACGTCCTCCGTGGTGTATCCGTCCAGTAGCGTCACGGTTGCCGTCAGCGGGATCTCCCGCGTGACCACGCTGACCACGGTGACCGTGGCACCGATGGGACGTTCCTCCTCGATGTGGTCATAGCAGTTCTGCCGAATCGTTTCATCCACCGGCCCCCGATCCGCTCCGGCAATAATGACCCGGACAGTCCCGTTCCCGTTCCACAGGGGTTCGCAGTTGGCATAGGCCACACCGGTAGTTTCCAGCGCCCAGGTGATATAGTGGTTCTTATTTCCGGATGTGATGGGCAGCGTCCGGCGTTGATGATACCGGGCAAAAAAGTCGATGTCACTCTCCACGTCTACGCCGCCGACCGCTGCCTCGGTATTGGTCACGCTGAGAACGCCGGCAACGTTGACATACATGGCCGTGATGCTGTCGGGTGGGAGGTTATAATCCGCACCCACCTCAGCGGCCTCTGCGGGCGCTGTTGCGGAGCCATCCGTGATGATGGCCTCCTCGGTCGTCAGGAACTGCAAACCGCTCTCAGGCGCATAGAGCGCCGTCCCGGCGGCAATATATGTACCCTCAGTCCCCGTGAAGGCGATTTCCACGGTGCTTTCTTGCCGGCGGCGCGAACCATGCCGATCTGCGCCGCATTTTTATCGATGTACTCGCCGGAGTCTCATCCGGAAAGGCCATGTGAAGCAAGCTCGGGAACTGCTGGTACATCTTGAACAGCTGATAAGCCGCTACGCTTACCAGCGTATTTGCGTAGGACCCTTCTCTGATGCTGACGTCAACTCCTTTGGCCGTCAGGTCAGAGAGCATGCTCGCTTTGATGCTTTCCGGCGTCAGCTCGTCATAAGGCGATGTCGCAGTCATCGATGGTCACCTCCCCATAGATCGTTGTCAATTTGAAACTCAGATGCAGGACTGAGCCCTCGAAGCTCACGCTTACCTGCGTGACGTTCGTGATATACGGATTGACCTGCAGCGTTTCCCGTACAATGCGGATGGCCTCAGATTCCCGCACCTCTCCGGAATATGCCTGCCCCAGCAAGGTATTTCCGTCAAGGCCGTAGTCGGTGCTGAACACGTCGTGGTTGAAGCGCATGGTGTGCAGCGCATTCCACGCCCACACCAGAACGGCGCGCCCCCCCGTCACGTATACGGGTTTCCACCTTTCCAGACGGGTTTGTTCGTCCGGAAGTCCCAGTCCACCTCGCGGTAGAGCGGAAGGCCGTCAGAGCCGGTCAGTTCCCCGGTATCCGGCTCTGAGATCAAAGGGAACAGGCTCACGGCAGCTCCACCATCCTCTCGAGAAGGTAGTAGGTCTGCCCGTCGCTGGATCGCATGAGCAGAACCTCGTCATCAACCTGGAGAATTGTCGCACCGTAGACGTACTCCTCCGGCCGGGTGGCCACGCCGATGGACAGCGCACACTTGCACACAAATTCCTTCATAGGAAGCCGCGTCCGGACGCCGCGTCCTTCAACAGGCTTCTCCTGGATGAAATTCGAATACATTGACTCCGGCACACGCAGGTCATCCCTGTCAAGGTCGAGCCCGTCGGCGCGGATCTTCAGCGGCCGCAGGGAGAGGATCTTTCCGATGGCGTAATACGTCGGTGCCTGCTCCCGGGCCTGCTGCCGGATGTGGTTATTCAGCCCCAGATAGGGGTCTCTGGCGTCGCTCATTTGACCTCACTTCCTGCGTCGGCCGGTTGCCATCACATTCCGGCAATTCAGCGTCAGCTTCGTGTAGTAATTCTTGTTCTTCCAGGTGTGGACATCGGCGTCGATCCAGAAAATGCCGGTCAACCCGGTCTTACCCTCTCTGACCACCACGGTTTCTCCGGTCAGCAGGCTCATGTCTCCCAGAACGTTGACCGTCACGGTCTTCTGCAGCTTGCCGTCTGCAAGGATCTTCTTGGCAGACGCATCAGCCCTCGCTGCTCCGTCATTTCCCTGGGTGACATGCTGCTCCATCACGCCGCAGAGCTTCTGTGCCTCGCTGTCACCCATTCTCCGCAGAAAGTTACCGTTCTGGTCGTAGATGGCCACGCTGTTGACCATTTGGGTCGCATCTTCCTTCGTGGTGGCGTTCATCAGGTTGGATGCAGCCTTCAGGACCAGACTGGACGTGCTGACGGTGCGCTCCTTCACCAGCAGGCCGGCAGGGGTATAACGGATCGCATAGACCTTCCCGTTCTTCTCGCTGGCCAGTGTCCATGCGGTGGTGATCAGCTGGTTCAGCTTCACGCCGGTAAATTTTCTCCGGAGCGGAATGCCTGTGTGTGGCATCTGCGCAATGGGGATCCCTCGGTCGGCGCAGGCCAAACGAGTCATCTCCTCCGGCGTTGCGCCGGTGAATTTGTAGGTGCCGTCATTGCGCTGCAGATAATAGCCGTAGTCAAAGGCGGTGAAGGCCATGGTACTGTCTTCCGAGCCGAGGCTTCTCTGCAGCACAAATGCCTACAAACTTCTTCTCGCCACCGTCGGTCATCGTGACCAGGTCACCGATCTCCGGTACCGGAAGCTGGCTGTTTTCGATGTAAGCTACCTCGCCGGTCAGCTGTCGCTGATGGTAGACTTATCGCCCGACCATGTCCAATACGTCAGGATATCCGTGATGTCCCGGGTACCGGACTTGGATTTGGTCAGATAGATCATCATGCGGATCCCCCCAGCAAAACCGTCTCGGACGGAACCTGTATCGTCACACCGGGATAGATCAGATGTGGATTTTTGATCCCGTTATATTTGGCCAGAGCGTTGTAGTACTTTGCGGAAGATTTGCCGTAATACCGGCGGCAGATCACCGAGAGGGTGTCTCCGGAGACGATTGTATATGACTGCGTTTTTCTGGAGGAGGAGGCATCGTTTGCCCGACCGTTGTTCTGGGTGCCGCCAGCCGCGGCCACTTCCTTTGCCTCCAGGTCGCAGTATTCACGGATAGCCACGGTAACATAGCGGTCACCAGTACCATCTTTCTCGCTCTGCGTGACGTCCTCGATGTAGATCAGGGTGTTGATCTCTGTCCCGGTGATCACCATACGGATGACCTTCCCGTCGGCAGCCCAGGCGTTGAGGTAGTCCAGATAATACTGAGGCTCTGCGTGGGAGCCCGCCTCCATCCACGGATAATCCTGCGCCGGGAGTAGGAAGTCCAGGTTGCCGGAGAATCGCGTCATGCCGCCGGGGCGATAGACGTCCCCCAGCGCATTGATGTTGATGGTCTCGATGCGTTTGCCCACCGTCCATTGGTAGGTGTCCGGCGTTACCGGCATGACCAGAGAGACGCTGTCACGAATAAAACAGATCTGCACCGGCTCACCCCCTCATTCCGGCCAGCTCCATCTTCCTGGAGCAGTGCCGCAGCCACGCGGTCAATGTCGCGTCCTCCCGGATGGTCACGCCATTCATA
>ENA-OQIO01000420-OQIO01000420.1-human-gut-metagenome-genome-assembly--contig:-NODE-420-length-22937-cov-2.606883_pt1 | contig 22937 bp, 17 predicted proteins | sample MGYA00242573_ERZ504737 | MGnify/ENA primary metagenome ERZ504737 (study PRJEB26092, sample SAMD00036203) | human gut metagenome | host: Homo sapiens | study: EMG produced TPA metagenomics assembly of...
TAATCTGATTTGCCAATTCTTTATGGAGAAAGTAACCGAAAAGAGGATACATACCGTAAAGCATTGGAAGCATTCAAGCTGAATCTTGACAGCTATGAGCAGCTGATCGGCATATATAAGGAACAGCAGCGGACCAGTGCAGAATGGAGAGCACTTGCAGAGCAGATTGTAGATACATACACATACTATCCGATGGCAATGACAGACTTGTTAAGAGTGATTGAGCCATATCTGGGTAACGATGATGTCATAGAGATTGATATGCTGAAAACAGAGGCTCTGAATAAGGCTGTAAAAGCAACGGATAAGGAAGTCCTACAGTCCGGTGCATGCCGCGAGATTGCAAGTGAGCTGCTGGGAAGCAGTAAAGTGGACCTTGCTTCTTTCTCGTTTGATGGAGAAAATGCCGGCAAGATTGTTATGAATTCCAAGTATGATGATTACAATTTCCAGGTTCAGTACAGTCTGGACGGCGGAAACACATGGGAAACGACGCTGGATCATCAGATCAGTCTTACAGAAAAGGAGATCAGCAGTATCTCTGCAGAGCATGATATACAAGTAAAGATATCCGGTTCCAGTCAGGTGTTTATCATAGACATTCTGGAGGGAGAAGGAATCGAGTCTAAAACATTAGCTGCAAATGATGACGAGAATACATTTATTGGAAAGGTTCAGAATCTGGAATGCAGTACAGATGGCGGAAAGACCTGGACAGATTATACGGCGGACCTCAGATTTGAAGGAAAGGTAAAGGTGACAGCTCGTTATAAAGCACATGGAACTTACCTGCAGGGAGAATCGACAGTATTTGATTTTACAGAAGCAGCAGAGACAGAAACGAAACGGTATATCTATGTAGAGAATATCAGCTTTGTGTCGGCAGGAACCGCACAGAGAGGATATGAGTCTGAACATATGATAGACGCCAGCCCATATACGACATGGCATACGAAATGGGAGAAGTGGCACAGGATAAGACCTATGTTGTCAGCTGGATAAAGTACGGTATCTGTCACAGGTGACGTATGATCCGGCAGGACTGAACGGAAGAATTAAAAAAGCGAAGATCTACGTGAGTATGGATGGCAAGGACTGGACACTGGCCGGAGAGCAGGCGAACCTTGCAAACAATGAACAGAGAAAGACGATTGCATTAAAAGAGTCGATGCCTGCAAGATATGTTAAGGTAGAAGCTGTAGAAACCTATGGCAATCACGAAGGTAATAACAAGTACGTCAGCGGTACAAGATTTAATTATTATGAAGACAGTACGAAGGTCTTTAAGGAACCGGAGGTAGAATATTCCGTAACATCTTGGACCAATCAGGATGTTACTGCGACCTTGAAGGTTCCGGCGGGATATACGGTGATCGGAGACGAGAGCCATACATTTACAGAGAATGGCAATTATACATTTACATATAAAGACATTCATGACAAAGAAAAAACCATAACAGCCGAAGTGACCTGGATTGACAGGGAAGCACCGACGGCGACAGTGGAATACGATATTACAGAAACGACACAGTTTGCGGTAAAAGCAGCCTTGAAGGATTTCTCAGAGGAGAATGTAACGATTCTGAATGCAGATGAAGATGGCAGTCACACTTTCCAGGAAAACGGAACCTTCACCTTTGAACTTCGCGATAAAGCGGGCAATATGGGTTATGTGACAGCTGAAGTAACCTGGATTGAGAACGGAGATTCGGGAAAACTGGAAATTGATTCAGAGGTGTACCATGTGGGAGATAATGGTATCATTAAAAATATTAATGCCAATACCTCGCTGGAGGAGTTTTTGAAAAATATCAATACCAATGCCGGAAGCATAAAACTTACCAGAGATGGAAAAGAGACGAAGGTTGTTGCAACCGGAAGCGTATTGACACTGAATGATAATGTAAATTATACTCTGGTGGTAAAAGGAGATCTGACCGGCGACGGAGCTACAACAGACGCAGATCTGGCTATGCTGAACAAACATCTGATAGACCGCCTGGTGATCAAAGACAGGATAACTCTGCTGGCGGCAGATATGAATCAGGACGATACGATTGACATTGTGGATTTGTCTGTTCTGAACAAGACGATCCTGAAAAAATAAGAGTGCATAAAGGTCAGGTAAGGAAAAATATGAAAAAAAGAGTATATGTGATGGCTGTTATGATTGCTGTATTGATGTCGTTCAGTAACCTTACAGTGAATGCGCAGGAGAAAGTGAAACTGAATGCAGCCAGTAAAGAGAAGACGTTAGAGGTGACACTTGAGTTGCCGGTCACAGAGAAGGGAATCGATGCAATGGCGGGAACCCTGGATTATGATCATGCAAAGTTGGAACTGACAGAAATGAAAGCAGGAGATTCCAGATTGCAGGAACCGGTGTATAACAGTGATAATGGTAAATTTACAACGGTGATTAAGTCAGAAACAATAAAAGAATCTGTTAATGCAGTACAGTTTGTATTTAAAAAGAAAGCTGATGCAGCAGGGGAGACGATTGTAAGAGTGAGCGAACTTACAGCGGCTACGGCAGAAGATACAAAGCAGATGCTGGATGCTGCCAGTGTGACGATAACGTTGGGAGATACAACGAAACCATCAGAAGATAAGAATGATTCAAAGAATGATTCGCCAACAACAGATAAGAGTGATTCTCCGGCAACCGGGGAAAATAATTCATCAAATAGTGGAACAACAGACGAAGAAAGGAATAGGAAAACAGATACAGCAGAGAGGAAAAATGGTGTGAAAACCGGAGATGTTGCTGATATGTCGGTGTGGATAGCCGGGATAGCAGTGAGTGCCGGAGTGCTGATAGCTCTGAGGATACGAAAACGAAAAATAAAATAATACACAGAAAACCGGGAGGCTGTTCTGCAGGATGCAGACAGCCTCCTGCTTTGCGCAATCCTGATTAAAAATGCGGTAAGAATCCTGCAATGCAGGATTCCTAAGATGAGAAGCAGGTGATATCAAAATTAGACATGACAAAAAGACTTCCCAGATGGACTGCGAAGAAAATGCTATAAATACCAAAAGGTCAGGCAATCAAAGATTTTAAACTTCGTATATATTGATGCTGGTGGATTTTATCAGCAACAAGTACGGGAACAAGCTGTGTAATTCCGGCAAGAAGTAAATCAGCATGAAGTGTTTTTTCGTTCTGTGTTTGGCGTTTCGCAAACGCCTATGAAAAAATTAAATTAAAAGGAGAAGATTATGAAGAGAAAGATTATTTTGACAGTTATTGCGGCAATGATGATTACTATGACAGGATGTGGGAAAAAACCATCAGAATCACAAGCTGAACCTACAACGAAATCTACGCAGTAAACAGGTGTGACAGAAGAAAAAGAACCAGGTGATGTTGCAGAATCTAAAGCACAAACAAAGACTACAAGTGGAGATACTACAGGTGTATATCCGAATGCAACAGGTATTACAGAAATAGCAATGGGAGTTACAGAGGATATTTGTACTTTTAAAGTACCATTAAATTATGTACTCTTAGGTTCGTATTATGATGAAAACAATGAAGAGCAAAGCATTCAGGGATTGGATTCAACTATGACTACCATGGAGGAAGCAATGTCAGAAGGAGGATTTTCTACAGGAAAACATTTGGCATGTTTCTCAATGGCATCACTTGAAGCAGATGGTACGGGAATTAACGTAGATACCTATGTGCCTGATGAGATAACTTGGGATGAGTTTAAATCATATTATCCAGAGGCAAAATCAATAGGAAATGCATCTGTTCCGGCACTTTTATATCATGTAGAGGCATTTAATGGTCAGGCTGTTGCTGTAGCTCTTAAATTATCAGATAATATTACGATGCAAATAGTATATGAAGGTTCTCTGGAAAGCAAAATTGGAGAGGACGAGTTAGGACAGAGATTGTATAATTTGGTAACTGTAAAATAATATACGAAAAACAAGTATGTTTTAGAGAAAAGAGGACGTAATTCCGTTTATGAAGGTAAAATCACAATGAAGGAAGCACAGAGCCTTATTGACAGCTATTCTAGAAAACATGATGACGTTTGGAAAAGCGGGCATCATCAAGGTTCTGCTTGCATTAGATATTTTGATAGTATTAGCTGCCCTGCTGTTGGAGAGGAAGCAATATAGCAAAAAAACATTTCGCTTGTATCTGATATATGCTTGTATCCTGACAGCTACAGCGTTCCTTGATTATGTTATTGATACCTGGTATCTGCAGAATCTGGCGATTTTCTTTTCATCCATGATTATTTCTGTAAATCATATGATACAGGTTTCGGATCAGTGGCTGGATGCAAAAAGAGAATTGTTGATTTTCGAATACAGAGCGAGCCACGATATCATGACGGGGTTATGGAATAAAACCAGTGGTGTGGATCAGGTTAGAAACTGTTTAGAAAATATGTCAGAAAGTGATATGGCAGTATTGGGATTTATGGATATCGATAATTTCAAGTCTGTCAATGACACATATGGACATGAAACCGGTGTTTTCTGGATTCGCGAAGTAGCCACAGCACTTCAGGAAATGTGTGGTCCGTCAGACATTGCATGCAGATATGGCGGTGATGAGTATATTCTTTTCCTGCAGAATATCGGAGATAGGGAAGAATTAACGGCACGCATTGAAGGCTTCAGAAAAAAGATTCATGATAAAGCAGAAGAAAAGGGACAGGATGTGCATTGCAGCATCGGACTTTATCGTGTGAAGGGAGCAGGGAGAAAATTAGCTGAATGCATCATGATATCTGATGGTTTGCTTTATCAGGCAAAGAAGAATGGAAAAGATACTTACGTAATAGAGTAAATAAAAGGGGAAGAAAGTGATGTATGATAACGTAGTAGTTGTGGGAATTTGCAGCAGAACGTTTTTCTATGAGAAAGCGGGTGTAAGGATCCTGAGAATGATTTCGGATATGCTCAAGCTTCCACTGTCTACAATACGTCCGCTGTTCATTACGAGGATACGGTCTGCCACTTTAGAAATTGCGCCTAAGTCATGGGTGATGAAAATCAGCTGATAACCAGCTAATACTTCAAAGAGAAGGTGTTTTTCTTGTAAGAGAGGACACCTTCTTTTTGTGATTTGCTTAATTCATTAGATAGAGCACTTCGATCTGCATTCAGATAATCTGCCAGCCCTTGCCTATCGTAAGGGATTGTAAATGTGTTAGAGCCGGCATGCATAGATTCGCCAGACAAGTAATTAAGTATCTTGTCACGTAAAGTTTTCTTAGAAATATAATCTATTTTGTTCATCAATCTTACATTTTTTCTTGCTATTATCTCTAACAGGTTACGAATCAATCTTGTATGGAAACTGCAAGATGAAGAACAGGTTGTAATAATATGATTTATATTGAAAAGCATGACGGTGAGATTTTCATTGGCAATGACACTGATTTGAGCAGGAACACTGCTGATGCAGGCATAGCTTTCGCCATAGAGCATTCCTGATGACAGCTCTGTAATAATATTGCGATTCCCCCAGACATCATCATTTATTATGAGAGCCTGACCAGATAGAATCATGCCGATAGTTTGTACCTTATCGCCACTTCTTAGCAGGTATTCACCTTTTGAATAATTTTTAATGCTGACAGATAGACATTTAAGCATTGGAAGAATTTCTGCTTCTGAAATTCCTTGAAACAAAGGTGTATTCGTTAAAATGTTCATATATTTTTCCATCAGTTCTATAATCCTTCTTTTCATCTTTTCCATAGTATATCACAAAAATTGAAAATAAAACAAAAATGTTGTCTGGACAACGGAATAATTGTTGTGAGTTTGATATAGTACCATTAAACGACAAGAAATAATGAATAAAGCAATAGAAAAGGAGATAGACATGGAAAATAAAATGTTTTGTTATCAATGTGAACAGACCGCAGGATGTACAGGATGTACCGGAAATGCAGGAGTATGCGGAAAGTCCGCCAATACTGCAAGATTACAGGATGAGCTTACAGGAGCAATAATCGGACTTGCTCGTGCAGCCGAGGGCAATGAGCACCTTGTAAACGAAGAGATGAATCAATTAGTTCTTGAGGGATTGTTTACAACCGTTACAAATGTAAACTTTAATGATGAGACATTAAAAATTTTAATTTATAAGATAGAAAATGCAAAAAAGAAATTAGTACCAAATTGCTTTACATGTTCCGGCTCATGTGGAAAAAACGATAATTTTGATATGAATACTCTCTGGACTACTGATGAAGATGTTCGTTCCTTAAAATCCTTAATACTTTTTGGGATTCGTGGAATGGCTGCATATGCATATCATGCAAGTGTGCTTGGATATACCGATGAAACAATCAGCAAATTCTTCTATAAGGCACTTTTTGCAGTCGGAATGAAGGATTGGGGAATGGATGAACTACTTCCTATTGTATTAGAGGTTGGAGAAGTGAATTTAAGATGTATGGAGCTTTTAGATCAGGCAAATACTACAACTTATGGAACTCCTGTACCAACAACAGTACCTCTTACAATTGAAAAAGGACCATTTATTATTATTACCGGTCATGATTTAAAAGATTTACAACTTTTATTAGAGCAGACAAAAGATAAAGGAATCAATATTTATACACATGGTGAAATGCTCCCAGCGCATGCATATCCAGAATTTAAGAAGTACTCTCATTTAAAGGGAAACTTTGGTACAGCATGGCAGAATCAGCAGAAAGAGTTTGATCATATTCCAGGAGCAATTCTTTACACGACGAACTGTCTTATGCCTGTAAAAGCAAGCTACGCAGACAGAGTATTTACAACAGAAGTTGTATCTTATCCGGAAATGGTACACATAGGAGAAGAAAAGGATTTTACACCGGTGATTGAAAAGGCACTCGCCTTAGGTGGATATACCAAAGACCAGCATATGACTGGAATTAATGGAGGAATGCAGGTGACAACTGGTTTCTCACATGGAACTGTATTATCTGTAGCAGATCAGGTGATTGAAGCAGTAAAGAATGGAGATATTAAACATTTCTTCCTGGTTGGTGGATGTGATGGAGCCAGAGTAGGAAGAAACTACTACACAGAGTTTGTGAAACAGTCTCCTGCAGACAGCATTATTTTGACGCTTGCATGTGGAAAATATAGGTTCAACGATTTAGATTTAGGAACAATCGGAGGACTTCCGAGAATCATGGATATGGGACAGTGTAATGATGCTTATGGTGCAATCAAGGTCGCAATCGCTTTAGCAGAAGCATTTGAATGTGATGTAAATGAACTCCCGCTATCGATGGTACTTTCATGGTACGAGCAGAAGGCCGTATGTATTTTACTTACACTGCTCTATCTCGGAATCAAGAACATTCACCTCGGGCCAACATTACCAGCATTTATTTCGTCAAATGTGCTAAATTTCCTGGTAGAGAATTATGGGATTTCTCCAATTAGTACACCAGAAGAGGATCTAAAAAAGTTATTAAATAAATAATCAGGCGGGAACGGGAAGAGACAGATTTACAATTGTGAGATAGATTTTTCTTAAAACAAAATAGGGGAAAGGCGGTAAAATATTATGAGTAAAAAAATTGATTTAAACTGGTCGGTGTATGATATTACGAAAACTTATCCAGAAGTGATTGATATTATGGCAAATCTTGGGTTTGATGAAATTAAGAAGCCGGCTATGCTAAACTCCGTTGGACGAATTATGACAATTCCTAAGGGTGCAAAGGCAAAAGGAATTTCGATTCCGGTTGTTATAGCAGAACTGATAAAAAATGGTTTTGAAATTACTGGTAATATGCCAGATATTTCTTCTATGGGGAGCAAACAATTTCAAGCCAAAGAGACTGGCAATACAGTATTACTGAAGGATTATTTAAAGAGACTTGGAAATGGAGAAGATTTAGAAAGTGTTAAAAAAGATTTTGTCCAGAATTTTTCTGATGTAGATGCTTCTGAAATTATGAAGGCAGAGCAGGAACTTATAAAAGAGGGAACACCTATTACAGAGGTGCAGAAACTGTGTGATGTGCATAGTGCATTGTTTCATGGCTTAACCAAAGAAGAAAAAATAGCAAATGCTGAAAAGGCAGTCGAAGAATCTTTAAAAAAGGAAGAAACATCCGAAATGACAACTATGACGGATGCATATGTCAGAAAACATGAGCTTGCAAAAGCACTCAGAGAAACAAAGGGCCATCCTCTTTATTCTTTTACAGAAGCAAATGAGAAGTTTAGCAAAGAAATAGCAGATATTAGAGGTGCACTGGAAAAGGGCGAAGATGTAAGCAAAAAAATATCAGATTTTAGACAAATAGCAATACACTATGCACAAAAGGGTGATTTGATTTATCCACTCCTTAAAGTTCGCTATGAAATATCAGGACCATCGTATGTTATGTGGACTGTTGATGATGAAATCAGAGATGAATTAGCAGCAATAGATAAGGAATGCAATCATGACGAAGAATGGATTAAAAGAGTACAGGCTGTTTTAACAAGATCAGATGAAATGATTTATAAAGAGACTAATATACTGTTCCCTATCTGCGCAATGAATTTTACAGCCGAAGAATGGTATGAAATCTATGAAGATGCCAAAGACTATGCATTAGTGTATGGCATTGATAATAGATGGGAAGAAGCAGAAAAATATGTGCAGGATAAAAAGAATCGTCATGAGGCGGCTATTTATGAAGGTGAAATAGTAATGGGCGGTGGACATATGAGTGCAGCACAGTTGGAAGCTATGCTTAATACGTTGCCAATAGAGATTACATTTATCGATGATAATAATATAAATCGTTTCTTTAATGAAGGAGCGAAAGTGTTCAAACGCCCTGGCATGGCAATTGACAGAGAAGTATTCTCTTGTCATCCGCCTAAGATAGAACCAATGGTTCGCTCCATTATAGAAAGTTTTAAAAATCATACTCGTGATAGCGTTCCGGTTTGGATGGAAAAGCAGGGAAAACCATTTTTAGTTACTTATTATGCAGTGAGAGACAAAAAAGATAATTATCTTGGAACTGTAGAAGTGGTACAGGATATGCAGTTTGCAAAAGAGCACTTTACAAGTTAAAACGCATAAAACCATAGATTGTAATCGAATAAAAAGGGAAATATTCTATGAGGTGTCGGATAAAACTGACACCTCAATGAGATGAATAAAAAGAATAAAGTAGAAAAAAGCGGTAGAAAGAACAGTATGTTCTGGAAGAGGTGATCGAGAGGGCGATACGGATCCTGATACTTGTACTGGTGGTCATACGATTAAAGGTTACTGGTAATTGCAGAATTTCTGTGATACACTGTTATAGAACTTTGTGAAAGAAGGAGGAATCAGTATGGCTACTTTAAAAGATATAGCATCAAAGGCTGGGGTTTCACAAAGTACGGTTTCAAGGATATTGAATAATGATCAGACGTTAAATGTAACAGATCAGACAAGACAAAAAGTTCTTGAAGTTGCGCAGGAATTAAATTACCGTTCTTTGTCGCAAAGATATAACCGGGGAAATTCCCAGTCGGAAGAAGAGAAGAACATCTGTATCGGAGTTGCGCAAATGCTTCAGATGGAGGAACTTCAGGACGATATTTATTATCTTCTTATGAAAAATATGTTAGATAGTGAATGTTTTGAAAAAGGGTGGACAACTGTTCCGTTGTATCGAGATGAAACTGGTCGTTTCGGAACGGGACGAGAGATAGAGCTTGACGGAATCGTTGCAATTGGAAGATTTACGAAAGAAGAGGTGAAAGATTTTCACCAGTATACAGATCACATTGTATTTATAGATTCGTCACCGGATGAGATGAAGTATTACAGTATTTTACCGAATTATCATATGGCGGTAAGAAATGCGCTGAATTATTTTGAAGAGATGGGATATGAAAAGATTGCCTACGTTGGTGCGGTGAATACATATGATTATAAGAAAGAACTGACAATGGATGCAAGATATTATTACTACCGGAACTCAGAGACGATGCGAGATACATTTGATGAGGAATGGGTGATCGATTCGGAGATGAATCCACGCAGTGCATATGCGTCGATGATCGCATATTTAGATGCACACAAGAATCCTCCGGAGGCGATGCTCATTAGCAGTGACGTACTTGTACCGGGAGTGATTAAGGCTTTGACGGAACGTGGATTTTCTGTTCCGAAAGATACGAATATGATCGTATTTAATAATACATCAATATCAGGAAATTGTAACCCGCCGTTGGATGCGATTGAGACTTATATCCAGGAAACAATCCGAGCAGCAATGCTATGTATCGAGCAGCTGCGGATGGGAGAAATCATTCCAAAGAAAGTGATTATTCCATGTAGTTTAGTAAAACGTGGAAGTGTGGAAAAGAAAAAATAGACAAAAAATGCGTGTCCCCAATAGGTTGATACGCATTTTTGTGCACTTTTTCAGCAAGTAAAAGGGAAAGTAAAAACTTTACTAAAAACAGTAAAAAATAGTAAAAGTTTTATTAACTATTAGTAAAACTTTTGGTAAAATCGTTGATAAAGAGAGAACCGAGGAGGTAAGGAAGTTTGTTGTTAGGTGTTGATTATTACCCGGAACAGTGGAATATCGATCTGATGGAACAGGATATGGATACGATCGTGGAGATGGGATGTAATGTAATTCGTATTGCGGAATTTTCCTGGCATATGATGGAGAAGAGGAGGGCAGTTGATTTTTCTTTTTTTGATCATGTGATCGAAGAAGCGAAGAAGAGAAATCTGAAAGTGATCATGGGAACTCCTACCGCTACGATTCCGGCATGGCTTGCAAAGAAATATCCAGACATTCTTTCGGAATTTGAAGGAGGAAAAAAACGTTCCTTTGGAGGAAGACATGTGTATTGCTTTAACAGTGCCACAATGTATGCGTATTCGGAAAAAATTGTTCGTGCTTTAGTTGAACATTATAAAAATGAAGAAGCAATCGTAGCATGGCAGATCGACAATGAGATCGGACATGAAGGAAGCGATATTTGTTATTGTGAAAACTGTCAGAAAAAATTTCAGCAATATTTGAGCGAAACGTTCCAAGGACAGATCGATCGGTTAAATGATACATACGGGACGACGTTCTGGTCTCAGGAATACAATTCTTTCGATGAGATTCCAATTCCGACAGAGACAATTACAACACATAATCCGGCACTTCGTCAGGACTGGGAGCGTTTCCGAAGTAAAGTGATTGTTGATTTTATTGATTTTCAGGCGAAGCTGATCAAATCAATCGCGCCGAAAGCAGTTGTTATGCACGATTTCCCAGGCGGTGGACTTGGAAAACATGTAGATTATTCGAAAGTGGCTGCGACCCTGGATCAGGTCGCGTATAACAACTACCCGGTATGGGGCGGTCAGAAGGAACCAATCGCACCCCACGAAATTGCCTTCGGTCTGGATTATATACGAGGCTTAAAAGGGGAGAACTTCTGGATCACGGAAGCCATCATGGGAGCGCAAGGACATGATGTAACGGGATTCCTGCCAAGACCGAATCAGGCAAAAATGTGGTCCTACCAGGGAATGGCACATGGCTGTGATTCTATGATGTATTTCCGTTATCGTGGAGCAACAAAAGGAGCGGAACAGTTCTGCTATGGAATTTTAGATGCAGACAATGTAAAGAGAAGAAAATTTTATGAAGTGCAAAGTTTTTTTCGGGATATAAAAAATTATGACGCGGCATTAAAAACACCGATTCGAAATCAGGTGGCAATTGTTTATGATTACGATTCGCTTGCTTCTTTCCGTATCCAGAAACAGAGTATTTTGCTTGATCCGGCAGCAGAAATGCAGAAATTTTACAAGCCATTTTTCGATGTGAACGTAGGAGTGGATGTCATTCCGGAAGACCGCGATTTTTCGAAGTATCAGGTGCTCATCCTTCCACAGATGATTATTCACAAACCGGAAATGGAAGCGAAAGTAAAAGCATTTGCCGAACAAGGCGGAACGGTTGTACTAACTTACCGTTGTTCGGTGAAAGATGCGAACAACAATGTACCGTTTGGAAAGACGGCACCGGTTGGATACAATGAGTTTGCCGGACATTGCGTAGTAGAAACAGAGAGCCTTCAGACGCTGGATGCATTTCCGGTTGTGGGGACAGGCGCATTTGCAAAATATAACGGCATGGGCGGTATTTTCAGAGACATGACCGAAGTAAAAGATGCAGAAATCCTCTTCCGGTATGGAGATACATTTTACGATTCATTTGCGGCAGTGACAAGAAAACCGGCCGGTAAAGGAATGGTTTATTATATTGGATGTGGACTGGAAGAATCCATTACAAAAGCACTCATGGAGACGATCATGAAAGAGAAAGAGATTCCGATGTATCCATCTCAAAATGGTGTGGAAATTGTTACAAGAGGAGAAAAGGAACAACAGATCAAAATGTATATAAATCACAATGGGACAGAGGCAGAAGAAGACGGTGTAAAACTGGCACCGTTCGAATGTGTGATTAAATCGATAAATTAACAGGTAAAAATGGAGGTAGAACAGTGGGTATTGTAGTGAACGATTCACAAAATCTTTTTATGCTCCAGACGCGCTCTAACAGTTACGCGTTCGGAATTGACAATCAGGGATTAGTGAGACATTTGTACTGGGGAAGCAGGATCAATGCGATGGAAGATTTCGAAATGCCGGAGCTTGCAGAAGTATCTACGAACGATCCGGTATATGAGATCACAAAAGAAGAATTTCCTGTATACGGAGGTCTTCGATACAAAGAACACTGTCTGAAGGTTACATTTGCAGACGGGACGAGAGATGTGGCTTACGAGTACGTAAATTATGAGATCCAGAAAAACGAACAGTGTGAGGAACTGGTGATCATTTTAAAAGACAAACATTATGCCCTTGTAATGGAACTGCATTATAAAATCTACGAAGCGTATGACTTGATGGAACGTTTCGTTGTGCTGAAAAATGAGTCGACAGAAGTTATGCAGATAGAAAAGCTGCACAGTGGGCAATTTCATGTTCCATATGAAGGATTGAATTTTAGAAATGTACACGGCCATTGGGGCGCAGAACAGCAGAAATTCGTGCAGAAAGTCGATTATGGAAAAATCATTTTCGAAAATAGAAGAGGAATTTCCAGCCACAATCACAATCCTTATTTCATTTTGGATCAGGATGCCACAGAGACAACCGGAAATGTGTACTTTGGCGCACTTCGTATGACTGGAAATTTCAGCGGGGCGGTAGAGCAGACACAGTACGGAGAGACACTTGTGCAGATGGGAATTAACACACATGATTTCACATGGGATCTTAAGCCGGGAGAAAGCTTTGCCTCACCGGAAATTCTCTGTGGGTATTCAGCAGATGGATTTCAGACAATGTCCCACAACCTGCATCAGTTTGCAAATGATTTTCTACTTCGGGAAGGACTTCGTCCGGTACTTTATAATTCCTGGGAAGCAACCGGTTTTGATGTAACGGTTCAGGAGCAGAAAAAGCTTGCAGCTAAGGCAAAAGAGTTGGGTGCGGAGTTGTTCGTAGTAGATGATGGATGGTTTGGCCAGCGTCACGGAATTGATAACGGCCTTGGCGACTGGTATGTAAATAAAGAGAAGTTCCCGAATGGAATCGATGAGCTGATCGACGAAGTGAAAGCGCAGGGACTTCTGTTTGGAATCTGGGTAGAGCCGGAAATGGTAAATCCAAAGGCAGAGCTTTATGCGAAGCATCCGGATTGGATCTATCACTTTGATACAAGAGAGAGCGACACATCGAGAGAACAGTATGTGCTGGATCTTACAAAAAATGAAGTAAAAGCGTTTGTACTGGAAATGTTGGATAATCTTCTCTCTAACCACGAAATCGACTACATCAAATGGGATGCAAACAGACCAATCTCTCAGACAAATTTAAAGAAAGATCTCTGGTATAAGCACATCCAGGCACTCTACGATATTGTGAAGGAAACGAAGAAAAAGCATCCGGCTGTATTGTTCGAAGCATGCGCATCTGGTGGTGGACGTATTGATTACGGCATTCTCGGAATTTTTGATGATTTCTGGACGAGCGATAATACAGACGCATATGACCGTCTGTTTATCCAGGATGCATATTCTTACATTTACCCGATCAAGGCAATGCGTGCTGGGTGACCGATTGTCCGAACTTCCTGTCCAACCGTGTGATTCCAATGAAATTCCGCTATCACAGTGCAATGATGGGAACACTTGGAATTGGATGTAATATTTTGAAATTTACAGAAGAAGACATTGCTCTTTCTCAGGAAATGATCGCACAGTACAAGGAAATCCGTCCGATCATTCAGGAAGGTACGTTCTATCGTCTGAATCATACGTCGGCAAATGATTATTTCCTATATGAATATATGAAAGGAAATGAGGGCGTACTGTTCGCATTTCTCCCACAAAGCAAGCTGGGACATCGTGGAGTGACAGTGAAACTTCGTGGACTGGAAGAAAATGCGTCCTACGAACTTCTTATGGAAGATGGCAAACTCACAAAGAGTGGAAGTTATCTTATGAAACATGGATTTGACATGCGGTTGACGGGTGACTACGCAAGCATGTTGATTCGTATAAACAAATTATAAAAAAGCAAAGGAGAACATCAAATGAAACTTTCAAACTTTTCTAAATTATCATTTGGTATTGGAGCACTGGGAAAAGATTTATGCTATGCCATTATTTCGTATTTCTTAATGATTTATTTTACAGATACGATCGGATTGACACCGCTTTTTGTCGGTAACCTGTTTCTGGTTGCCAGAGTGTGGGATGCATTCAACGATCCAATGATGGGATTTGTTGTTGATAACACAAGAACAAAATGGGGAAAATTCAGACCTTGGATTTTGATTGGTACGGTGTTAAATGCAATCGTTTTAGTATTTATGTTTACAAAACCTTCCGGATTAGAAGGAACTGGCATGTATATATTTCTCTGTTGTTTATATTTTGTGGGGAATGACTTATACAGTTATGGATATTCCATACTGGTCAATGCTTCCGTCTCTTTCCAGCACGAAAAAAGAAAGAGATTCTATGTCAGTTATCCCGAGAATTTTTGCAAGTACAGCCTGGCTTCTTATGGGTGCGTTTGCTCTGAAACTTGTATCTGTTCTTGGTAAAGGAGACAGCGCTGTTGGATATTCTGCACTTGCGAAAATTATTGCAGTGATTTTTGTAATTACTTCTATTATTACTGTTGTATTTGTAAAAGACCGCAGCTGTCAGGAAGCGGAGTCGGGTAAAGAAGCAAAAAGGCTTACAATCAAAGATGCACTTCATGTTATTGCCGGAAATGATCAGCTGAAAGTATTTATCGGAATTGTGCTTTGCTACAATCTTGTTGTACAGCTTGCCGGTGGTATTGCAATTTATTACTTCAAATATGTAACCGGAAATGAAGGCTTATATCCAATCTTCACAACTGCAGCACAGTTTGCAGAGATTGCAGCTTTGTTCCTTTTCCCAATCCTTTCTAACTATTTTACAAAGAAACAGGTATTTGCAATTGCCAGCTTCAGTCCTGCAATTGGTCTCGCAGGAGTTGTACTTTGTGGATTCTTTGCACCACAGAACATGGTAATTGTAGCAATCAGTGGTATCTTCTATAAATTGGGTTCTGGTCTTACATTAGGAGCAACAACCGTTATGCTTGCTGATGTTATCGATTATGGACAGGTAAAATTAGGAAGTAGAAATGAAAGTATTATCGCTTCATTCCAGACACTGCTTGTTAAGACCGCATCTGCAGTATCTGCCTGGCTGATCGGTGTAGGCCTTACAATTGTCGGCTATGTAGCAAACGCAGAACAGAGCGCGTCTACAATCATGGGAATGCGAGTATTAATGGGTGTTGTACCTTCTGTAATTACAATCCTTGCATTTGTGATCTACGCAAAAGGCTACAAACTGGAAGGCGCATATCTGGAAGAGATCATGGAAAAAATAAAAGGTAACAAAACGGAAGAAACAGAAGAATAGAAAATGAAATGAGATGAAGAGGTAGCGCGCTAAGTATTAAGTGCGCTGCCTTTTTTTGTTAAGACAATAGTATCACTGTATGAGATTGCGCATGGAATTTTTTTTCACTGGTAGTAGTATTTTGCATATCATAAATTTCTAGCAACAACTTCAAAACATTATAATCCAAAATGAAAGAAAGAGGCAGTGCGTTAAGTGGGTGATATGCCTTTTCTCGGTTCTGTTATTAAAAAGTTCCGAATATGACAAAAAATCGGAGGTGGTGTGATAAAAAAAGTGCAAGCCACCCCCCCTTTTTTTATGAGAAAATAAAATCACTTATATATAATGGAAAGGGGTAAGGAAAAAATGAAAAAGAGAAGGCGAATCTTATCGCTTGTCTTTGCAGCCTGTCTTGTGATAACGGGAATTGTTTCGGGCGCAGGTGTGCAGAAGGCCGAAGCAGCTGCAAGAACAGAAGTAATCGATGTTACGGATTACGGAGTATATCCGGACAGTGGGAAGGACAGTGCAATCGGAATACAGAAAGCAATCGCAGCTGCGAAAGATGCAACGAAAGAGGGAAAAGAAGTCAAGATTAATTTCCCGGAAGGACGCTATGATATCTATCCAGATAAAGCAATAGAAAGAGAATTATATGTTTCCAATACTGTAGGTGCCGATCAGAACAATAAAATGAAGAAGATCGGTATTTTTCTGGAAGATATGGATCATGTTACCGTAGATGGAAACAACTCTCTGTTTATGTTCCATGGTAAAATGACAACATTTGCAACAATCGGTTGCGAAGATGTTGAATTTAAAAATTTTGCAGTGGATTTCCAGGTTCCGACAGTTATTGATATGACTGTTGAGAGTGTAGAGGGAAATACAGCAACTATGTATATTCCTGAGTGCTATAATTATGAAGTTGCAGGAACAACGATTAAATGGTACAGCGATGTAAGTCCTTATACAGGTCAACGTTACTGGAGTATCTCCGATCTGTCAGGTTATCATACCCAGCGGGAAGATACCGTACAGGGAATCAAATTCGGTGCAGGAAATGGAAATGCTGCATTAAAAGGTGTAGCTTCTATGGAGGATCTTGGAAATCATCGTGTAAAGATTACATATAATAGTAAAGCCGGTGAAGTTCAGAACGGAATGTGCTTTCAGTTCACGTCCGACCGTACGTGATCATGCAGGAACGTTTTTCTGGAAGAGCAAAGATATTAAGATGACTTCTCTTGATATCCAATTCCTTCATGGATTTGGTATGGTAGGTCAGCATTCTGAAAACATTACAATGGAAGATGTTGATTTTGAAGCACCAAAGGAAAGTGGAAGAACAACAGCCGGATATGCTGACTTTGTACAGATGTCCGGATGCAAGGAGCAATCAATATTAATAACTGTACCTTTGCAGGTCCTCATGACGACCCGATCAATATCCACGGAACATTTAACACAGTTACATCCATCAGTTCTGACAGAAGAACAATCACAGTACAGTACAACCATCATGAAACAGCTGGTTTCCCGAACTTTTTCAAAGGTGACGAAATCGAGTTCATGACAAAGGGAAATATGATCACAGTTGAAAATTCCGTTCGTACAGTAACAAAAGTTGACGGACCGGACGGAATGGGCGGAAACATGGGTGAAGGTTCAGGAAGTCTGACAACCATCAAGCTGACATTGGATAAGGCAATTCCTGCCGACGTTCAGGTAAATCAACATGTGGTAGAAAATATCACTTATACACCAGCTGTCAACATCAGCAATTGTGAATTTAAGGAAGTTCCGACAAGAGGAATCCTTGTAACTACAAGAAAACCAATTGTCATTGAAAATAATACATTTGACGGAATGAGTATGGCAGGCATCTATATTTCTGATGATGCTCAGGGCTGGTATGAGTCAGGTCCGGTCAGAGATGTGACCATCCGTAATAATACATTTACAAGAGGAAATGCACAGGCAATTTTCATTGAGCCTACCAATCCGACTGTATCTACGGAAAAGACCGTACATTCTAATATTAAGATCAAGGGCAATACGTTTTTTACGTACAATAAGAGAGTTCTTGATGCAAAGAGTGTAGATAACCTTACCTTTAAAAATAATAAAATTTACAGACAGGATCCGATCAACGGAGATGGATCTCTGAGTCTGGCAGTAAAAGACGGAAGTTCTACAGAACTGAATGTAGCCGACAGTGCAGAACTGACCGTAAGCGGAAGTGGGAATACCTTATCAGGAAAGCTGTATAACTTTAATGGTTGTAAGAATGTAGTGATCGAAGGAAATGAGTATGACGGCGGAATGAATGCCGGAAGTTCAATCAGCAATATGAGTGCTTCTGATATTACAGTCACCAATGATGCAATGAAGGTGAATGCAGATTCTACCACAGCAGCGAACGGAACGATGTACTACGAATCTGACAATGAAAAAGTAGTAAAAGTTTCCAGTACAGGTGTCGTAACTGCAGTAGGAGCAGGAACAGCCAATGTAACAGGATATATGATTGTTGGAGGACGTAAGTTCCCGACCAATACAGTTACATTCACAGTCAACGCAGGTGAACTTGGTAATCTGCCGGAAGGAATAGAGCTGACAGCAGCTGATACCAAAGAAAATATTAACGTAAATGATACGATCCAGTATACTGCAAATCTGAAATGGAACGCTGAAGAGAACGGTGCAGACAAGAACAGCGCAGTGACATGGAAGGTCTATGATGCCAAGACCGGAACTGAGACTGATAAAGCAACAATCACTGAACAAGGACTTCTGACAGCAGTAAAACCGGGAAGTGTTGTAGTGACAGCATCTACAGCCAACGGCTATGCAGCATCCAAACTGGTATCGATCTGGCAGGAAGGGAAGATGATCGCATCGGATATTACAGTGGATTATCCGACATCTTCCGACAAATACCGTGCAAGTTCGACCGTGGAAGGCGGACTGGAGCAGGATTTCACAAGCCAGGGACTTTACCAGAATCAGACTCCGAGCAATGTCCTTGTAAAACCATTGCCGGAAGGAACAGACAGAACAGATCTGACACTTGTATTCAAACTGACAGGTGCAACTCCTGCAAATACATGGCAGATGCAGGAATCTATCTCTATGATGATGCGGACAATTATGTAGCACTGGAAAAGAAGCATCGTGATGGCTCTACCAGTGCAGTAGCACTTGTAAAAGAGCAGAACAGAAGTGCAGTAGAGGAACCATATAATAACTGGGCAAATGTAAGCACAAATCCAATCTGGCTGAAATTGGTAAAAAATAATGCCACAGTGACAGCTTACTACAGTGCAGATAAGAACAACTGGACCACCATCGGTTCGAGAACAGACTGCGGTTTCCTGAGCGGTAATTTTAAGCTGGCAATCGCAAGCCAGGGAACTAATACAGGATCCATCACTTATTCTGATGTTACAGTGAATAATAAAGAAGTAAAATTAGTTGAAGAGGCAGTGAAACCGACCGCCTCCAATGTTAAGGTAACATATGACGAAGCTGCTGACAGCCTGACAGCGGCAGGAGATACTACAGGACAGTCCGTAATTGTAAAATGGGCAGTTGCTGATAAAGAAAATGGAAACTATTCCATTATCAGCGGAGTAGAGGGAACTTCTCTGACAGCTTCTAAAGCATTGAAAGGCAAATATGTGAAAGCTGCTTATGTACCGCTGATCGGAACAGGTGCAGCAGGAGACATTGTATGGTCTGATGCAGTAAAAGTAACCGGAAATGGCACAGATTCAGGTGCATCAGCAGTCAAATCTGCAAATGCAGATCTGGCGACAGCTGACATTAAAACTAGTGAAAGTACAGACATGTTCCAGTTTGTAAAAGGAACAACTTTCTATCAGACAACAGCAGGAAGTGACGTTCAGGAAATCAAGTATTCCTTTGCAGCAGAGGATACAAAGGCAACAGTAAAAGTGCTGGTGAATGGAAAAGAAACAGCTGAACTGAGCGGAAACGCAGTTCTCACAAGCGGAAGAAATCTGATCGAGGTAAATGTTACAGCAGAAGATGGCGTGACAATGAAAAAATATCGTTTCACAATCAGCCGTCAGGGAGATAACAATGCATTGTTGGAAGTCTGCAGGTAAATGGACAAGAAGTTGTGCTGGAAGAGGGAGTTTATGAATATAGTCTTCCAATTGCAACAGGAACAACAACAGCGCAGGTTGCAGCGACAGCACAGAGTACAAGAGCAACTGTTTCCATCGTGAACGGAAAAGAGGTTACATCCGCAGCACAGACTGTTCAGGGAGACGTGACAGTTGCACCGGGAATCAATGAGATTACGATCCGTGTGACACCTGAGACAAGTGCAGAGCCGGTCTACTATAAACTGAAACTGAAAGTGCCGAATGCTGCAAATGCACGTTTGGAAGCATTAAGCTTGGAGGAAATATATCTCTGAAAGAAAACTTTGATGCAGATACATTAAAATATACAGCATCTGCAACAGAATCCGCTGTGACAATCAATGCAACAGCAGAAGAGGCGGATGCAACCGTAGAAGTTATCTGGAAAGATAAAGTGATTCAGACAGGAACAGGAAGTGCTTCGGCAGAACTGGGACTGACAGAAGGTGACAACACTGTGAAAGTGAAAGTAACTTCTGCGGACAAGTCCACAGAAAAGACTTATAAAGTAACAGTTCATGCATCAGGAGATACATGGTTATCTGATCTTGACTGGACATCACAGACATCCGGAGATTCAGGTAATCCGACAAGAAAAGATAAGAGCTGTGGAAACAACACACTGACCTTATGGGACGGTTCAAAGGAAGAAACCTTTGATAAAGGAATCGGAAGCCATGCAGATTCTACAATCATTTACGATCTGACTGGCAAAGGATATACAAGTTTTTCATCTTATTACGGTGTAGACCGTGAGACAAAGATAAATCCTTCTCAGGCAAGTATCACATTTAAGGTATATGTGGATGGAAATCTGAAGTTCACAAGTGATGTAATGGGAACTAACACAGCAAAAGGATTTACAGGTGATATTGATATAACTGATGCAACAGAACTGAAATTGGTTATGGACAAAGGTGCAAATAACTGGAGCGATCATGGTGACTGGGCAAATGCGAAACTGACAAAACCGTTTACAGCGCCGCAACCAGTAGTTGTGACCGTTCAGGTAAATGACCCGGTAATGGGAAGTGCAGCAACCGATAAGGGTGAGTATCAGAAGTATGATACCGCTACAGTAACTGCAACAGCAAAAGAAGGATATCATTTCGTAAACTGGACAAACGCAGAGGGAACAGAAGTCAGTGATGCAAATCCACATGTATTTGATGTGACAGAAGATGTGACACTGACAGCAAACTTCGCAGCAAATCCTGTAGTAAAGAAACAGTATACAGTAACAGCAACAGCAAGTGCTGAAGCAATGGGAACAGTCAGCATGGATCATGAGGACGGAATCTACGAAGATGGAGAAAAGGCAACAGTAACAGCAACAGCAAAAGAAGGACATCATTTCGTAGGATGGAAGCTGAAAGATGCAGAGGATATTTTAAGTACCGATGCGAAGTATACATTTAAGGTTGAAAAGGATGTAGACCTGATCGGAGTATTTGAGAAGGATGCAGAGCCAGTTAAACAGTATACAGTAACAGCAACAGCAAGTGCTGAAGCAATGGGAACAGTCAGCATGGATCATGAGGACGGAATCTACGAAGATGGCAAAGAGGCAACAGTAACAGCAACAGCGAAAGAAGGATACCATTTTGTAGGATGGAAGCTGAAAGATGCAGAGGATATTTTAAGTACCGATGCGAAGTATACATTTAAGGTTGAAAAGGATGTAAACCTGATCGGAGTATTTGAGAAGGATGCAGAGCCTGAGCAGGTGATAACTGCAGAAGAAATCATGCGTCGTATTATTGCAGATAAATCTTTTGCAACTTCTATTAAGAAAGATACGAAGAAACTAGTATTACCGGAAGTACCAGAAAACGCACAGATTGAGATTTGTAGTGTAAATCCAGAAGGAATTATCGCGCTGAATGGCGAAGTAACTATACCGCAAGAGGATACAGAAGTCATCGTAACAGTAAAGGTAACTGGAACAGATGGAAGTGTTGCCACTAAAGAGTTTAAGGTTATGGTAGAAGGAAACGGTGAGACAGAGAAACCAAATCCAGAGAAACCAGATAATGGAAATAATAACAGCAATAACAATGGAAATGCTGGAAATAATGGCAATAGTGGTAATAACAGCGCTAATGGAAATGTGAATCAGAGTGGAGCAAAGGAAAATAATGCTAATAGCTCAACTCCGAATGGTGGTGCAGGACAGAACACGGTAAAGGCAATCAAGACTGGAGATACAGCGAATTTCGCATTGTATGGAATTGTAATGATAGCCGCTGGGGCAGTAATCGCAACACTTGTATATCGCAGAAAAAGAAGCTAATCTAGATGAACAGAAACAGACCGTTATGAATTACGGAGCTGTGAAAAGTAAAAAATTATAGAAGACTGCCGGGATATTCTGAAGAGTATCCGGGCAGTCTTCTATAAGAAACCACTTCTTGGCTGTAATGGTTTATATTCCTTGAATGCATGTTACAACCACAGAACATTATAATCCAAAAACGAAAGAAAGGGGTAGCGCGCTAAGTGAGTGATAAGCCCTTTCCAGGTTCTGTTATTGAGAGTTCCGAATATGACAAAGAATCAGGAGGGATGAAACAAAAAATACGAGTTGCATTCTCATTTTTATGAGATACTAAAATTAACTATATATAATGATTTCTCGCTCGGTAAAAGATAAATCCAGATTCCAAAACCGTTCAATGATATCCCAGGTGGAACGAGCAAGAGTATTTGGATAAGGATAATATTTACGAAGATTCCGAGAGATTAATAAGGAAAAGGAGGAAGAGAGTAGGCTATAAAAAGTCTAAAAAAGAAAAAAGT
>ENA-OQIO01000423-OQIO01000423.1-human-gut-metagenome-genome-assembly--contig:-NODE-423-length-22905-cov-3.665072_pt1 | contig 22905 bp, 16 predicted proteins | sample MGYA00242573_ERZ504737 | MGnify/ENA primary metagenome ERZ504737 (study PRJEB26092, sample SAMD00036203) | human gut metagenome | host: Homo sapiens | study: EMG produced TPA metagenomics assembly of...
TATATGGAAAATAATTTCCGGACTGTGTTTCCTCTGCATTCAAGCCGAACTCTCTATAAATCTCAGCAAGATCACTGACAGATAAATAGCATCTGCCCTGACGGTTCCATTTATACACCTTTTTCAGTGAATCAGCCGGCAGCTTTCGAACCTCATTATCCACATATATATAAAACTGAATATCAAAGGCTGTCTGGTCCGCTCTCTGGAGCACATAAGACTGTGTGATCTTTCCGATTGAGAACCTTGTCCGGTTCCCTGATTCCCGTACACCATCTATTACCTTATCATCTGTTCCCATACAGGTCCATTCGATCTGGTCTGTCTGATCCGGCAATTGTGGATTAAAGTCAGACACAACTTCTTCCACTACAGTTCCTGTTAATGCATAACGAATCCGATCCTGCCCTTCTCCCTTTACCTCTACGGAATAAAACGAGTTGTCCTTTTTTACAGAATCTTTTAAATTTAATGCAAGGCCTTTTCCATTTGGAAGGTAGTAAACATCTATCGCTTCCCCTTGTTTATTCTGTCCATCATTGTAAGAAACATATGTCTTTCCGGATTCTGTGTCTGTATAAACTTTTCCGTATTCTATCCTGCTTTTTCCCCGGTATGCAGATACAAACTTATTTTTTGCATCTGGATTCTGACCATCGCTGTTTTTTACAAATCCAAATTCTTCATATATCAGGAGCAGGTCCTCAATGGAAACACCATAGTAGGTAGTTCTTCCGTCTTTCCATGTTGCAATGCCGGTAATGTCATTATGCTGAAGCTTTACCTTGTTTCCATCAATAATAACATAGAAATCAATATCAAATCCTTCGGAAATCTCCTGAAGCCTTGGTGATTCCTCTTGTGCAATCTGCTCCTCAACGGCTTTTTCTTCTTCTGAAAACTCTCCCGGGGATGGAGTAATTTCTTCCTCCGGAATCTCTTCTAATGGCGGGGTGATTTCCTCTCCAGGAGTCTCTTCTGATGGCGAAGTATTTTCTTCTTTCGACGTCTCTTCCGACAATGATGTACTTTCCTCAGGAATAGATTCTTCTGTGTGCAGTTCACCCTCTTGAGTACTATTTATATTTGGAATATTCTCTTCTTCCGCTGAAACTGCCAAAACTGTCGTTCCTGCGCTATTCATGCACAAAACCAATAAAAGTGTCCAGGCTATCCATCTTAGCCATCTCTTTTTCCTCTTCACACAAATTCCTCCTAAAAACATATTTTCATTTTCTTAGCTATCTGCCTTTTTTATCCATTCCTTCTGCATTGCCGCTTCCAGAAAACAATGAAGCAGCGGTTGTGAGAACGAGCCACATTCCCCGTTCAGGATCATTTGCAATGCTTCTCCATGAGTCAGTTTACTTTTATAGGGGCGAGGACTGATTAAGGCATCATATGCATCAGCCAGTCCCACAACCTGTGCACAAAGAGGAATTTCTTCTCCATGCAAACCATCCGGATACCCAGCTCCGTCATATCGTTCATGATGATGTCTGCAGATTTCATAACTAAGCGCATTTAATTTGTCTATAGTAAGACCTTTTGGAAACTTCTTTGTCATTTCAGCTCCAACCAGTGGATGCTGTCTCACGGTTTCCATCTCTTCTTCTGTCAGCCTGCCATTTTTGTTCAGGATTTCAACAGGCACCCTGATTTTTCCAATATCATGAATTGGCGCCAAATGTGATACAGCTTCTACTTCTTCGTCTGTAATTCCATATTCCGGATAATTTTTCTGCAGCTGGAGATACATCTGCTTTGTAAAGAAAATAATATTGTCCTGGTTTTCCGCTTCTGATAAATTATTATGATCCAGAACTGTAGACAATAATGACACCATATTCCAATATTGCTTGGTCTTATCGCGCTCGTTCTTCTGGAGTTCTCGTTTCATTTCCATTACGGATCTGTAGGTTCTTTTTACATTATGTAATGTAATCATTGCTATATTATCTTTTATATCCACATATTTCTTAGCCCTCATCTTTATATAAGATTTTTCACTCTCTATTCTGCGGTATACGATATCCTGCTCTGCATAGCCATGAACCAGATTTTCTGTTAACTTATCGCTTAACAGGAAATCTCGTAGCTTTGATTTATCAGCATCATGAATAAATCTCTCTATATATATCTGAATAAACGTATCATAATCTTCTGTCTTTCTTGCTATTTCAAAGACCTCTTGATTATGTGAGTAAATGCATTCATACCTATTTGTTTTTAGATTTAATTTTAATGCTACATAAAACCTGTCAAAGTCCTTATCTGTGCAAACCATTGGTTTTTCCTGCTCCATAACTCCACCTCTTACGTAACTCAACCCTTAAAGGTACTAGTTTATGTCAAAAAAATATTCCTTAATACTATTTTCACATATAATAGTATATCGTTCTTTCTATTTTTTATAATGCACAAAATTTGCAAATATGGTGTGTGTATTTTGCAAGAAGTGTTCCATTATATGAATTTTTCCAAAAAGAAAAACGAACCACACTAACCATGTGATTCGTTATCTTTTATAACAATTCCAATATTTTTAATATTATAATTCCGTTTCGAACAGCTAATATCTCAGCCACATTGTCAAAATCCATTCCTGTCAATTCTACTATTTTCTGCAAACGGTATGAAACTGTTCGAGCATGCACGCACATTAACTCTGAAGTTTTTCGAATACTTTGTTTATGATTCAAATAGCATTCCAGCGTATCAATCAGTTCTCCATTTTTCTGAACATCATACTGATGAATCTCATGGACTGTATCTGGTATATATGTTCTTAATTGCTTTTCATCCTTAATATTTGTAAAAACATGAAAGAATCCTAATTTTGAACAATCCACTACTGACTTCTGTATATCACCTGTTATCTTTCTAATGACATCAATGTATTCTATTGCAGTTTTAGAATCTTCAAAAGAATCTTTCAAATCATGATAACCTTTAACACTTTTTCCTATCCCAATCAGGAATTCAAATTGTTCTTTTCTATCTGTCAATTGATCTTGCGTTTCTTTTTGAAATTTTTCCAGCTTTCTTCGAAATTCCCGTTTTCCTTCTTTTTTATTTTCCTTGTGAATATATATGATTCGATTTGTATTACAAAAAATATACTCTTCAGGTAGAAATTTTAAAACTGCTTTTTCTACAATCTTTGTCTCTTTTCTTTGTTCAGCACTGAAATTTTCTTTATTGTTTCCAGATTTCAAATAAAATGTGATAACCCGATATTCATCTGTTGCATTAAGATCAAGCAGATTTGCAACATCCTCTTTCTCTGATTCTGACAGCGATCCATTTAGCATTCGATATTCTAAATCTCTATGATATTTCTTTTCAATACTCTTTACCGTTTCATTTTGAATTAAAAAATATAATAAAGCTGAAACTGCCCCCTCTAATGTTATAAAATCTAATTCCATTAATGGTTCGTTTATCTCTGATATTAGCAAATAATACTTACTCTGACCGAGAATGTCGATTTCTTTTATATATTCAACATTATTTCTTTTTTGACGTATATATTCAAGCTGCGTAATGATATTAGGCACATATTTTGGGCTATCCTTTAAAATTTTTAATTCAATTGGTTCTGATGTACTTGAATACATATTATGAAATTGTGCGTCATACAAAGCAACAGGATTTCCAAGCATAGTTTCCAGACCACAAATCAATTTCTCTATTGCTTTCTCTCTAATAGCTCTTCCAGCAAAATACTGACTGATTTCATCTCGAGTTAATTTAGAATAAATAAATTTTGCAACTACGATATTACTACATATTTGAGATAGTACATACTTAATAACCAACCAGTAACTGATATCCTGTGGAAGTTCCAAAACAGGTATATTGTGTTCTTCACAAAAACATACCAAAGTTTCAAACAACTTATTTAAATGAGCTGTATTCTGCTTTCTTTTCACAATAAATCCACTTATCTGCTTTTTATTTAATTCATTTAAGTGACTTACCATCATATGATCATCTAGTTTTTCATAAGCGGGCAAAGAAGTTAGGAGCAACTCACCCCCCCCCAGAAAATTTTCCATGTTGGGAGCTACAATAATTCGAACTCCTCTTATTTCTCTATTGATTCCTGAATTGTCACTAATTAATTTCATCCCTGGGAATTTGTTTGAGTCAATAAAATTTTTTATTGTGTATCCAATTCGTGTTGTACCTCCGTATTTTATAGTATATGATTATCTAAAACCTAAACATCTACCAATGATATAGCGGTATTATAGCAAAAAGTAATATCATTTTCCACCTTAAGTAATCTGTATTTTCGCAAATAAATACAGCAAAACTTTATTTATACACTAAAAAAAGATGCAGGAATCAACTTCCCACACCTTCATTAGTAGCCTGGTATCCGCTATTCTAGCACCCCTGTTTATCTCACACCTCAATCAGCTCCTCTCTCCGGCTTATCTTTTCCCTGTTTTTCTTGAATAATCTTCTTATTGATTTCAAGCCGTTCATGAATGGATAATTTCTTATCTTTTCCATCTACCATCTGCTTCTGCTGTGCCGTTTTTCTATCTGTCTTTCCTGCATCCTTAACCACTGCATTCGCTTCGGTACTTGTTACTCGCTCATCTGCTCTTGGGCTTTGTCTGTACATATACATCTGATCGTTTGCTTTCAACTCCTTGTTGTACTCTCGCATCAAATTGTAGGCATACGCTTTAGAAACACCAAGAATTGCCCACACATCATCCACATCCATATACATTTTTTCCTGCACTATACTCATATCGCTTTATCCTCCTTCAAATATTGCTCAACATGTTCCAGACCATAAATCTTGTCCTCTACATAACGGGTTGGCACCCGACCGAGAATCACATAATAGTTCTTACTTGCCAGATCAGCATTCATTCTTTCCACCACCCGGTAAGCAAAAGAAACTGATAACTCAAAGAGTTCGGCAATGTCTTCCACTGATAAATACATTTTTCTTTTACGCATGAAACCATTCCTTTCCTTCTTCCTGTGGAATCTCACAGGTATCTTCTACCCCGTAGAAACGCTTCACAAAATACTTTGTCGGAACTTTTCCTCTAAGCGTCAAATATCCCTGTTCTTCCAGCTCCTTATTCAGATTGCCAATGATCTCATAAGTCGATGTCTGTTTCACCTCCAGAAGTTCACATATATCAGCTGCCTTTAAAAATAATTTGTTCTGCATAATCAGTACCTCCTGTATTTTGAATATTTATTTCTTCATATACTCTGTACTGTCAGATGCAAAATCGGACATCATTTTCCGAAATTTAGCAAATTATTTTAATTTTACAGTTTCCATATGTGTTATCTCTGAATCATGGAGTTTATATCATTGAAAAAGGGTATAAAAAAACAGTCTGCCCTGACGGAAAATATTTCCATCAAAACAAACTGTTCTTCATATTCACACTAATTATATTTTCTGAGCATAGTTACTTTTTGCGAAAATCTCAGATAACTCCGGAAAGAAAACAAAGAAAAAAAATATTTTTTAACTCCATTTGCACTCCACTGGAACATCCAGACAGCCCGCAAAGCCTTTATTTATGGGCTTTTTCGCAATTTAGTCCGCTACTCAAACTCAATCGTTCCCGGTGGCTTACTCGTCAGATCATAGAATACTCTGTTTACTCCACGCACTTCATTGATAATTCTGCTCATCACCTTATTCAGAACTTCATACGGGATCTCTGCCGCCTCTGCAGTCATGAAATCAACTGTATTCACTGCTCTCAGTGCAACGGCATAATCATAAGTTCTCTCATCACCCATAACACCAACACTTCTCATGTTCGTCAGTGCTGCGAAGTACTGACCGATCGTGCGGTCAAGTCCTGCATTGGCAATCTCCTCACGGTAGATAGCATCTGCATCCTGAACGATACGAACCTTATCGGCTGTTACTTCACCAATGATGCGGATTCCAAGTCCCGGTCCCGGGAATGGTTGACGGAATACCAACTTCTCCGGCAGTCCAAGTTCCAATCCTGCTTTGCGAACCTCGTCTTTGAAGAGGTCACGAAGCGGCTCGATGATTTCTTTGAAATCTACATAATCCGGAAGTCCTCCTACGTTGTGGTGGGACTTGATCACTGCAGATTCTCCACCGAGACCACTTTCTACAACATCCGGATAAATTGTTCCCTGTGCAAGGAAATCAACTGCACCAATCTTCTTTGCTTCTTCTTCAAAAATACGGATAAATTCTTCACCAATGATCTTACGCTTTGCTTCCGGCTCTGTAACGCCTGCAAGTTTATTATAATATCTCTCCTGTGCGTTCACACGGATAAAGTTCAGATCGAACTGTCCTTTCGGTCCGAATACAGCCTCTACCTCATCTCCCTCATCTTTGCGAAGAAGACCGTGATCTACGAATACGCAGGTAAGCTGCTTTCCGATCGCTCTGGAAAGTAATCCTGCTGCCACTGAAGAATCAACTCCGCCTGATAATGCAAGCAGTACTCTGCCGTCTCCGACTTTTTCACGGATCTCTTTAATTGTATTCTCCACAAATGCATCCATTTTCCAGTCACCAACACATTCACAGACATTTTTTACAAAATTATTGATCATCTTTGTTCCTTCAGCAGTATGGAGTACCTCTGGATGGAACTGGATTGCATACAGCTTTTCTGCTTCATTTTCGGCTGCTGCCACAGGACAGTCTGCTGTATGTGCAGAAATCTCAAATCCCGGTGCAATTTTTGAAATATAATCGAAATGACTCATCCAGCAGATTGTCTTTTCAGATACTCCCTCAAAAACTTTGGATTCCCTCTTATCAATAATAACTTCTGTCTTTCCGTATTCTCTGACATCTGCTCTCTCAACTTTTCCGCCAAGAACATGAGACATCAACTGTGCTCCATAACATAACCCAAGAACCGGAATACCAAGCTTGAACAGCTCATCTGTATAAGTCGGTGAATCCGGCTCATAGCAACTGTTCGGTCCCCCTGTCAGAATGATTCCCTTAGGATTCATTGCTTTAATCTTCTCAATATCCGTCTTGTAAGAATAAATTTCACAATATACATTACATTCTCTGACACGGCGTGCAACTAACTGGTTATACTGGCCACCGAAATCAAGAACGATCACTAACTCTTTCTTCAAGGCTCTCCTCCTGTAAAATATGATCTTATAAGATCTTCTTTTTTGTTCCGTACCCTTAATTATAGTAGAGCTTTCCCGCTTTTACAAGCATTATTTCAGTCCTTCCAAACTGTTGTCCTTCCAAACTGTACATATTTCAATCCTCCAAACTGTCATAAATTGAGCTGGCTGACACCTACGGCTCACCATTGCCCACAACACATCACTTAACAATGCAGTGTTCTTCCTCCGGCAAATTATATCTCATGTGAACCCGACTGCAGCTTACCAGGTTTTTGCAACAAAGAAACTACGATACTCCGCACCATCTATCTCTACTGTTTCCCAGATGCAGCTTACCGGATTTTTGCAAAAAAGAAACTCCGATACTCCGCATCGTCTATCTCTACTGTTGCCCGGATGCAATTCACCGGATTTTGCAATAAAAAGAAGCAGTCCTGCATTACCAGAACCGCTTCCTCTTTTCAATCCTATTTTTTTCTATAATCAAGCTGCATATTTTTCAAGTTCTTTCTGTAATTCTTCACATTGATCCGAATACATCTGAAGTTCGATCACGTTATTAAGTCCAAGGTGCATAATGCCAAGCAATGATTTTGCATCTACCACTGCACGACCTTTTCTCATATCCATATCAAAATCATATTTTGAAACTGTATTAACAAACGCTACAATTTCCTCAGGATTTTTAAATGTAATCTGCATCTTACTCATTCTTCTCACCTCTTTATTTCCCGACTATGTAATGCATGAAACCCTTTTCATCTAAATCAGTTGGTATCATATCATATATTTCTATCTTGAAAAGGTGGAAATTCTTTAAAAAGGTGGACTATTTTAATCTATTTTATTGCATTTTTTTGCGAAATTCCGTTGGAAGCATCCCCACTTCTTCTTTAAATACCGGCTCATATATTTGGGGTCTGAATATCCTGTTAATTCCGCAATCTGATTTAATTTTAGCTTACTGTTCAACAGCAAATCTTTGATCTTTTCTATTCTGAATTTCCGAACTGTTTCTGTAAAACTGCTCTGCGTCTCTTTCTTAAACTGCGTACTCAGATACTCTTCCGAAACGTAAAGCCTGCTGGCTGTCTCTTCCAAAGTAATTCCCTCACTATAATATTTTTTTGCCATCTCGACTGCTTTACGAACCATTGTACTGAAGGCTTCATTTCTCTGGAGATCCTCTTTTTCAAAATTAAAATAATTTAATAATTCTTCCATCGCCCGTCGGATCTGCTTCCAGCTTGTTGCCTGACCTATTTCAAGAATCAGAATAAGCACCTGGATCTCTGCTCCAAGCTCCCATTGGATCTTGTACATATTTACGATATTCAGACTGAAACGGATCAGACAATCTTTCAGTGTCTCTGGAAAGCAAAACTGCCCTTCCAGCATTTCACGCAATTCTTCAAAGCACTTTTCCAACTCTTTTTTTCTTCCTGCCAACGTACAATCTCGTGCCCGTAATTCAAGTTCTGCAGGATATCTCAAAGGAAGAAGTTCCTGTTCTTGTCCCTCTATTCCATTTTCACTGATCAGCACACCTCTTCCAAGCGTCAGATTCCACTGCCGCAATAACGGTATTTTTGTCCGATATTGCCAAAGATCCATCATATGGTCGATTCTTTTCCACACGCAGACTACATCCCCATTGAGATTACTGCATAACATAGGGACAATATTTTCCTGGAAGTATTGCTCTGCCATTTCAAATTCCGCTGTCTGATATACAATCACAAATATTTCCTGCCATACTTCCAATGGAAGAATGCAGACTCTGAATTTATTTTCTTTTTGCAGACTTCTTTTCAGCAAATGAACTGCTTCTGCTTTATTTTTTTCAAAATCTTCCCCCAACCACAAAATAAACATCCCACAAGAGTCTTCCACCGTAAATCCATAATTTCTGACTGTAATCTCATTTAATTTATTCTCCGGCTGATACTGCCCGTTCATACACCCGATCAGGAGATTCTCCACTGTAAAAGATGCATTCAGCCAATACTCATTTCTCATTTTTTCGCAGATCTGCATCAATGCCCTTTTTAACTCAAGCGGACGGATAGGTTTCATGATATACCCGTCCACGCTCAATTCAATCGCCTGCTTTGCATATTGAAAATTTTCCGTTCCACTCAAAACTACCACTTTAAAATCAAATGCTTCTGCACGAAGTTTCTTCAACATCGACATTCCATTCATTCGTGGTAATTCTATATCCATAATCACCAGATTCGGACGCAATGCACTGATCAGCTCATAGCCCGACTGTCCATTCACGGCTGTCCCTACCAGTTCATAACCGGAATCAACTTTTTGCAGGATTAACTGTATCTGCTGCAGTATTTTTTCGTCTTTCTCAATAATTACAGCCCGCACTTATCTGCCCCTTTCAAGAATCTTACTGCCTGCTTTCGTTTATCTTATCGTCTATTTCATGGTTTCATCATTATTTGCATTATAACATATCTTCCTGTTATCAGAAAAGAAAAAGCAAAAGGACTTTGAATCCCTATCTGCTCCTTTGAGATTCTGTCCTTCTGCTCTCTCTAAACTAAATTCTATTTTTCTCTCATTTATCTGCTCTCATTTACATATGTTGCAAATGTTGATGGAGATATTTTTCTCTTGTTGCCATCCCACCTCTGATATGTCGTTCTGATTTATTCATGTCCAACACTTTTCGTGCCTCCTGTGCCAGAGAGGGATTGATTTGAAGAAGCCGCTCGGTGACGTCTTTATGTACCGTACTCTTACTTATCCTGAATTGTTTCGCAGTCTGTCTCACCGTCGCACTATTTTCTATAATATAGTCTGCGATTTCCACCGCCCGCTCCTCAATATAATCTCTCATGGAAAAGCCCCTGCATCGTTTATTTTTTACAATCTATGCAGGGGGGTGAGGATGTATGTCTGAATTATAAAACACTACAAAATCCAATACACTCATTACATCCCAATAACACTTTACAGTTCCAGTTCATACTCATCCTGCTCATCATTTTGAAAAAGCTGTTCATCCAACATCTGCTGGATCTTACTCCGCAGATAGCGCACTCCCATCTTCGTGCGTTCCGCTTCCTGAGCCAGCTTTTCTCTTTCCCTCTCACCAAGCCGGAGTTTCACACCATACTGGCGTTCCAGTTGATGTAACGGTGAAATTGTCTTATCCTGTAGGATCTTTTTATAATCTTCTGCCGTCATTCCCTGCAACTGGACAATCTGATTAATGCGTCCACCGATTTCCTGTCGGATTCCTGCATATCTGACCAGATCTTCTACTGTGATTTCTTTTTCATACTGGACATATGCATCTTTTTTCTGAATCTTATTTCCAAATCCCATTGAACTTTCGCTCTCTGTCTTCACATCAGTCAGGCGTTCAAAACTTCCACAGAATACAAAACTGATTCCGGAAGAATCGAGTTCTAATGCAGGTTTTCCTTTATCAGCAGGGAAGTAAATCTGCCCTCCTTCAATGAGCTTCAGTAACTCATTCTGTGCTGCAGCACCATAATTCGTACCATTGGAACCATACAGTGGTTCACAAAACTTATCAAATTCATCAAAGACAATAATCGCCTTTTCTGCTTCCTCCTGACTCATGGAAGAAAAGATATCTCTTACTTTAAATGAACCACTCCAGCCCTGCATCGTCAGCATCGTGCTGTCAATAATCCTGATATTCGGATATAACCTGGACATTACCCTCCAGATTTCTGTCTTACCACAGCCAGTCGGACCTGCAAAAAGAATATTTCTTTTATGAGCGTGAATATGATTATAAAGCAGCATAGTCGCTGCCTTCACAGCTCTGTCCTGACCATAAATGCGATCCGAAACGAACTTGTAAATTTCTTTTGGAGAAAGCCCCTGATTTTTTTTTTCTGTCTCCATATCGAACAGCCAGTCCAGATCCCCTTCGTCCTGCACTATATTTTTTTCTGTAAATGGCTTAACTTCCTCTGCATAGCGATCAGCCAGACGTTCTGCCACAGCTCCGATGGTCTTCTGATCCAGATTCATCTTTCTGAAAATAGCTCCAAGGATCTGAACTGCAGGTACTTCTTTCTGATCACACCAGAATTTTGACAGTTCCTCAACTTCATTCAAAAGGAAATTATAAGTCTCATCAGACACTTCATCATATTCTCCTGCTTTTGCATCCAGCGTAAACTGAACTGCAGGATTCTCGATCATCCGGTCTCCTCTTCTGTTGGCGATCTCTTTTAAAATCTTGGATATCCAGTTTGTATAAGTTGTTCTTCTCATAAGTCATATTCCTTTCTGCTGCTTCACTGCTGCCGTATTGATCCGGTCTGTATTGATTTGGGGGCTGCGTTTACAACTTATCTTTTTAAAAATAAGCTTTCAAATGATGTCGGGGTCAAAAGCCCCCGACTATGATACCTGCGGATTGTTACGCACTACGTGCTCCCACAATCCTACCCAACATTCGCATATCGTGGTATCTTTCAAATTTGTGTAACAAAAATAAGAACCAGATAAGAGTTCCTCATCTGATTCTTTATTATCTCATTTCAGGTGTCCTTTTTGTATGGACACCCTGCTTTGCATTTTTAACGCTGCATCTTAGTATCTTTTTCTTTTCAGCACGGTTACAACCGCCCCTGCTGCCAGTATCATCAGTGCAAATGCTCCTGCGATCGGTGCAGTATCTCCGGTCTTGACTGCTCCGTTAGCGGATGTGCCATTTCCTTTGCCCGATCCATTTCCATTACCTGCTGTATTTCCATTATTCTGACCATTGTTGGAATTACCGTTCTGGTTATCCTTTCCATCATCAGACTTGGATTTTACAACCAGGTTGTTGATTGCATCATGAATCGCATCTGCATAAGCATCTACTTCTGCCTGCTTGGACAATGGCTGATTTCTGTCGACCTTGGCGATCGCATCTTTCAGTGTCTTCACAGTTGCATCTGTATAAATACTCAGATCAGCCGGTACTTTTGCAAGTGCTTCATCCACTTTCGTGTAATCTGCCTTGATCATTTTCAGTGCTGCCTGTGCATTTTCAAATCTTGCTTTTGCTGCCTGGAACTCATCTGCTGATACATTTCCTGTACTGCTGTCCAGTGCCATCAGTGCATCGTAAGCTTCCTTATACTCTGTATAAGTCTCTTCTGTGTAATCTCCTGCTTCAGACTTGAACTGAATCTTATCTCTGTAGCATCCATATCTGTTGCTCTTAATACAAGACCATCGATTGCATTGCGGATAGACTGTACTGCTTCTGCAATCTGTTCTGCTGTACCGGATGTCTTCAATGCATTCATGTTATCCGCATTTACAGTTGCTGCCAGAACTGTATAGGAATCTGTTGTATAATTAGCTGCTTCATATTTTGCTGCATCACTTAATGCTGCATTCAGTTCCACGATGCTGATAAGATTTGCTTTCGCATCCTGCATAGCACGGATATTGGCATCTGCCTTTGTCTCATCATCAATCTGGCTTTCAGCCTGTGCGATAGCTGCTTTCAGGACTGCATAGCTGTCGCTTGTGTAATTTTCCGCATTGACTTTCTTCATCTCATCAATGACTGTCTGTACTGCGGATGTATCTTTCAGTACAAGTGCTCCTTCTGCTGCCCGCAGAGCTGTCTCTGCTTCCTGTACACTTTCTGTTGTTCCATTTGCAAGAACAGCATTTGCTGCATCCAGTGCATCACTGTAATTCTTCCAGCTTGCTGCTGTATACTTCTTTTCATTTCCCTCATGCCGTTCATTGCATTCTGCGATCACGCTCTTCAGACTTCTCACATCAACTAATGCTGTAATACTGTCTGTATAAGCTGCTTTCTTTGCTGCGATCTCTGTCGGATTAACTCTTGTAGTATTATCTGCTTCGATCAGATCACTCAGAGCTTTCTTTGCATCGGTATATGCTTTGGCAGATGCTGTCGTATAATCATCTGCATTATACTCAACTCCTGCCTGAAGCTCCAGTTCAGCAAGTTCTCTTTCTACTTTTGAATACTCAAGAGCTGCTTCTTTTTCTTCAATCTGAGTCTTCAGCTTTTCTGCTGTATCCTGGGAAAGATTATCTGTATCTTCCAGTGCTGCCACAATCTTATTGAGTACAGTTTCATATGCTGTAAATGTCTTGGCTGTATAAACTTCAACCTCTCCGTCTTTCTGGCTCTTCTTCTCTGCAACTGCCCTGCGAAGTGCCTCAAGAACTGTAGCATTTGCTTTTACTTTTGCCTTACTGCATGCAGTCTTCAATGCACCTGCTGCTGTATCAACTGTATCCTGTGTAGCATACTCATTCGTTTTCAGTTCTTCAGCAACTGCTTTCGCTTTATCTACTGCTGCTTTAGAATCTGTTGTCCAGTTTGCTGCATCACTGCTTCCTGTTGCCGCAATCGCCTCATCCAGCTTTGTCTTGTCAACTGTAGCTGCTGCCTTACTGCTTGTCTTGATCATTGAAATTTCCGGAATATTTTCACCCCAGGTTACTGTTACATCCAAAATTCTTTTATCTAAAACTACAGCAAATTCATTGATTGCCTGGCTCAGTTTACCAAGTGTAACTCTCTGGATATTACTTCCATCTTCATTTGCAATTCTTGCAGTTACAACTGCATCAGATGCTGCTCCATTCTGGATCATACGGATCGTTCTCTTTGCCTCCAGATCAGAAATGCGATAAGTAAATGATCCATTTGCTTCTGACGGCTTGTATACCGTACGGTAATCTTCTTCAAATACATTGGAAGGTACTTTTCCTTTTTCTTCGATCACGGTCGATACGATATCTCGATTTGACTCTGTAGAGATATAGCTCCACCATTGATCTGGATCTCATAGAAATCAACCATCTGTAACTGTATGTCTTAAGCGGTACAACTCTTAAGTAACGTCCGCTTACATTCAGCCTGTCTGCTCTGCATACATATTTCCAGGATTCTCACTGTCATGTGTCAGAGCTGCATAATCTTTTGCTGTATCTGTATTGGCTGTATTCTCGAAAGAATTATTTCCTACAGTCAGCACTGTTGTCCAGTTTGCTGCATCAGGATCATTTGCTACTTCAAATTTTGCATAACGCAGGAAATCAAGGCTTGTCTCTTTTACATAGTAACGGATGGACTTGAAGTCGATCGTCTGTCCAAGGTCAAACACGATCTTCTTTCCGCTATCCTGCACACCTGTGATCGTTCCATATGTTGTAAGGTCTCCGTCAAAAACATTATTGACGTTTCCACTTCCACGCATATCACGGCTTGCATCGTTCTGTGCAAAATCACTGGTTACTGTCTTTTCACCAATAAATTCATACGTTACTGTGAAAGCATCCCAGCTTACATCCACTGCTGCATCTGTATCATTATAAAGTCTGATATAACGTGCATCGGCTGCCTGGGACGGATCTGTTACCTCTGTCCACTCTACCCCATTCATAGAAGTCTGTAACTTCAGTGAAGTTCCTGTCGGACTGGTAATTCCTGTCACCGCCTTGATATGTCCAAGATCGATTCCGATATACTTTCTGGCTCCTACGCTTAAGGATGCTGCATTCAGTGATACAGTTCCTTCTGCTGATGTTCCAAGAACATCACAGTTCTCGATATTTGTAAATACGTTATCTTTTGTTCCTGTATTATTTTCTCTTTCTGTTACCGTAAATTCTGAGAATCTCGCCCAAGTCTGTCGATATTCCAGATTGCGGATACGGATATACTGTGCAGAAAGTCCGTTTAATTCAATATCCAGTACATCAGTTCCTGAAGTTGTTCCTGTATGGGATTCATATCCCGGAACGGCTGTCCAGCTCATTCCATCTACAGATGTCTCAACTGCATATTTTACAAACTTATCACCATTGGACGGTGATCCTACTGCGATATGTACACTTTCCAATGTTGCAACCTTTCCAAGATTGTATCCAAGGAAATCATCTACATTTACAGCATCACCAGCACCTGTATTAAACCAGATAAATGTACTGTTATTTCCGTCACGAAGGAGTGATTCTGATCCCTGGTAAACACTCCAGCGATTCGGCTTCATTAATGTATAACTGAGTTCGCTGTCGTCTCCGTCATCTGTATTCTCATCTTTGTTGATCGTGATCTCATTAACCTGCAGCCATGCATCTGCTTCATTGTCTGCTGTTGCGATCAGGCGGATACCCATTGCTTCAAAATCTTCCGGAAGATTTCTTTTGCAACACTTACTTCCTGGTTCTGGTTTCTGACACCTGCAAAACTATTGTTCATGCCTGTAAGCTCCAGATCTTTCCAGGTCTTTCCATCGGTTGTGTACTGCAGCTTTGCCTGGTCCATATGATCTTTTCCTGCTCCAAGAAGGAACCGGATATCATTGATCTTGATTGCCTTGCTGTAACTTACTCCGATATAGGTACCTGTTGTAATCTTATTCGGTGTCTTATAAATCGCACTTGTGCTGTCATCTCCGTCAAATAAGTTATCCACAGAGCCTGTCGGTGTGTCTGTACGGCTTGTGATGTATTTACGGATCACTTTGTCCGGATTCAGGCAAGTTCAGCTTTGCCTGATACATATTCAGCCAGTTTTTTAATAAACGGAACAATATGCTGTACTCCGACTTCTGCGACTTCCTGATAATTTACATACAGGAAATCATGCGTCTTGGACTGTGCGAATGCCGTTTCTCCTTCTGTATTGTATTCCACAACTGCGGATACATCTCCGTTCAGAGAACTCTTTACTCCATTCAGGTATGCAATCGCTGCATCTGTTGTATCTTTCCAGCAATCCAGCCAGTAAACAATCTGATTTCTGATTGCCTCATTACCTGATTCTTTATACAATGCTGCTGCATCCTGAAGTGTCTGGAATTCCTGGATCAGATCATCCACATCTGCTTCTGTGACCGTTTCCGTTTCCAGTTTATCTTTAAATGCGTTTGAGTTTTTCCTTCAGTTCTACTGACTCCTGAAGCTCAGTTACACGGCTGTCCATATTCTGATTGATCATATGCTTGGACAACTCTCTGAGTGCATCACTTGCTTCTGTCTCTACTGCCGAATTATGATCTACAAATGAAAATGCGTCTTCCCATGTCTGATCTGCATCGGCATCTGTATCCCAGATATTCCATGCATAGGATGCATTTGCAAAAATAGCTACTTTACTTGGCTCTGACTGCTGCATCGGTTCAGCATGATTCCCTGAATCTTAGACGCATCAACACCACCATGAAGGAATGTGCTGTTACCACCCATGATCAGATGCTTATGTGAGTTATCTGAACAAGGCCAGTTGATCCACATGAAAGGACCTCTTCCTACATTATTTGTAAATGTAGTAGTAAAATTATTTGTAACCTCACCCCAGACACGTCCACCGGTCATAACGATCTGTACATTTTCCGGTACACTCTTCAGGGCCTGAAGTTCACTGGAACTTCCATTTCCCATATAATCATACGGAACGAACGGAAGTGTCATCTTCATATCAGGGTATTCCTGCTTCACCTCTGCCAGCCAGGTACTCATATCGTTCAGAAGTCTTACTTCATTTGCTGCTCCCGGATTTACAAAGTCATCCGCAAGAATCGCAATCTGACGTACTCCTGCATCAATTACCTGCTTAAACTTTGCTTTCAATTTTGCAAGATCTTCATTATAGTGTGCATCTGTATCAAAGCGGAAGTTATTTCCACTCGGAAATGGATGCAGGGCATACACAAATCTGCACTTGGAAGCATTTCCAGCTTCTGCAAGTGGTCTGATCTTACTCTCTAACTCTTCATCTGTATAGAGTTCATTCCATTTCGTTCTGTGTTTCGGATCATCCTTTGGTGCATAGAAATAAGCATTTAACTTATAGTATCCCCCCCATGTCATCAGATTCACACGATCCTCTGTAGACCATGGATTTCCATAATATCCTTCAATAAATCCACGGCTTACAACATCTGCATAATCTTCAATCGTAAAATTTCTGATCGACAGGCTCTCTGTCTGTGCAAGTACATGATACAGTGTCGTCAGTCCATAAAAACTTGCATCTGTATCTTTTCCCAATACAGCAATCGTATTGTTGTCACTTTTCAGGAAATAGGAATCGGTATGATCAAATAATGAAGTATCTACAGCATATTCATCTACGATCTGATCATCTACTGTTCCGTCCGATCCGTAAACTCCTACATAAATGTTCGTTGCACCACTCTTTTCTGCATCTGATTCTGTCACATTCAGACCTTTCAGTTCTGCAGTCTCTTCAAGTCGTGCTTTTGTTGCATCGTCAATATCCTCATCATAAATGACATTGACATTCTTTTTCAGGATGTAGCTTCCATCCTGATACGTCATTTCCTGAGGATTCGGATAAAGCTTATATGTAACTTCTTCCGCTTCCTCAGCCTTTGCCGGTATTGCAGTCATCGGCAGAACCATTGCCACCGCCAGCACTGCTGCAAGTACCTTTTGGACTCTTCTTCCTTTCATGCTTTTTCCTCCCTTGCAAAATTTAATTTTATTTAACTATCAAATAAAATCACGCAAGTATACAAATCTATTATAACATTACAAGATTTTTTTTCCTTGTCATTACCGTTACTATTCTTCCTTATTTTTGTCTAATATGGAACTAAAAATCACCGGATTTTCAGATACTTCTCTTTAAAATCCGGTGGTTTTCTCCATCTTGAAACTATTCTTTTAATATTCAAATACAGCAACGCCATAAGCAGGGAGCGGATATGCAAAAGAATATTTCTGACCGTCGCACTCTTTCTTCACCGGCTTATAGATCTCTTTTCTCTTTTCTCCAGAACCTCCATACTCTTTCTCGTCGCTGTTCAGTACCAGCTTACACTGCCTCTTCGTCGGCACTCCAACCCGGTAATCTTCTCTTGCTACCGGAGTAAAGTTGCACACAAACAAAAGATTCTTTTTCTTTCCCTTTGAATGTCTGACAAAACTGAAGATACTTCTGAAAATATCATCTTTATTGATCCATTCAAATCCGGCCGATCATTATCCAGCTCATACAGTGCAGGATTCTTCTTATATAAATGCAGAAGATCTCTGTACCAGTTCTGGATCTGCTGATGTGGTTCTTCTGAAAGAAGGAACCAGTCCAGTTCTCTCTCCTCGCTCCACTCACGCAGTTGTGCAAACTCCTGTCCCATAAAAAGAAGCTTCTTTCCCGGATGTCCTGTCATAAATGCATATGCTGCCTTGAGATTAGCATATTTGTCAAAGCCTTCTCCCGGCATCTTATTCAGCATGGAGCATTTCAAATGAACGACTTCATCATGCGAAAGAACAAGGATATAGTTCTCCGAATATGCATACTCCATGGAAAATGTCATCATATGATGTGCATTTTTCCTGAAATACGGATCCAGCTTCATATACTCTGTAAAATCATGCATCCATCCCATATTCCACTTCAGGCTGAATCCCAGTCCGTCATCCTCCGGGTTTCCTGTAACCTTTGGCCATGCAGTGGATTCTTCTGCGATCATCATCGTCCCCGGATTTCTTCCAAGTACAACAGAATTAAGATGCTTGAAAAACTCAATCGCCTCAAGATTCTGATTTCCACCATACTTGTTTGGGACCCACTGTCCGTCCTGCTTTCCATAATCAAGATAAAGCATGGATGCCACTGCATCGACACGCAGTCCGTCCACATGGAAATGCTCGATCCAGAACAATGCATTTGCAATCAGGAAATTCCGTACCTGCGGCTTTTCATAATCAAAGATCTTCGTTCCCCAGTCAGGATGCTCTCCCTTTCTCGGATCTGCATACTCAAAAGTCGGTGTTCCGTCAAAATCAGCCAGTCCGTGAGCATCCTTCGGGAAATGTGCCGGAACCCAGTCAAGAATCACACCAATCCCATTCCGGTGCAGATAATTGATCATATAAGCGAAATCTTCCGGTGTTCCATATCTGGAAGTCGGTGCAAAATAACCAGTTACCTGATATCCCCATGAGCCATCAAATGGATGCTCCGCGATTCCCATCAGTTCTACATGCGTATACCCCATCTTTTTTACATATTTTGTAATCGCTTCTGCAAATTCACGATAAGTATAAAATCCCTCATCTTCCCTTCCCGGATGCCTCATCCAGGAACCCATATGCACTTCATAGATGGATAACGGATTTTCTTTATTATCCCATTTTTTTCTGCTTTCCATCCAACGGTCATCCGTCCATTTTAAATGAGAAATGTCCGTAATCCTGGAAGCAGTTCCCGGCCGAAGTTCTGCATAATTGGCAAATGGATCTGCCTTATAGATCAGCTCTCCGCTCTCTGTCTCAATACAGTATTTGTACATCTGTCCGTCTTTCGCTTCCGGTACAAAAACTGTATAGATTCCTAATGGCTCCTGCCGCTCCATCCTGTCCGCTGCAGCATCCCATCCATTAAACTCTCCGATCACTGAAACACTCTTTGCATGTGGAGCCCATACTGCGAAATAAACACCCTTTTTGCCTGCTGTCACTTCATGTGCACCAAGCTTCTTATAAATCTCATAATGATTCCCCTGCCCGAAAAGGTAGTGATCCAGTTCTCCTATCTCATAAGGCTGCAGTTTTTTTCACTGCCTTTCTTCTTTGTAACCATAAATCCACCTCACTGCTCGAATTCTTTCATTGCTTGGGATTTTGCTCCCAACATCATAGCATCATTATACTTGATGTACCTGAAAAAAGAAAGAGAAAACATATTTTTGCACAAAAATAGACAGCCTTTCCCAAGACTGTCTATTAATTCTGACTAAATTTTGTCGTTAAATGTTGAAATCTCGTTCGGAAAGAATAATTCTGTCCGACGAATCTGTATTTCTTCCGAATACTCTCTTCACCAGCTTCTTGGCTGAAGCTTTCTGTGAATGTGCGATTGCCTTATCCATTACTTCTTTTACTTCCGCAACAGTTACTGAATGATCTTCTCTCTGAAGAGAATCAATGCAACTGTAAAGAGCAAGAATACCCATTTCATCAATCTTGTAACCATTCTCCTGGGCATAAGTCTGACCAAATGTTACAAGCTCATCATTAATGAAGATCGGCACTTCCAGACGGGAAGTAAACTTTCTCCTGAACTCACGGTTGGAGGAAAGCAGACGATCTAACGGCTTTCTCTGTTCCTCAAGCACGATCAGAAGTTCTCCTGTATCACGCTCCATTGCCCTGTTCAGCTTGGCGACTGTCTTTTCATTCATCTTTCCTGCTTTTTCAATGATCAAAGCACCACCGTATAATTTATCGAAAATATCTCCGATCTTTTTCTTATTCAGGGACTCTCCTGTCACGATTGCTACCTTACCCTGACGGATCTCTCTCTGCTTCTGGATTGCTTTAACTACATCTACTGCAAGAACAGTCTTGCCATTTCCTTTATCTCCAATAATCAGGAGATTTCCTGTCTTCGACGTTCCCTTCCGGTTTGTACAGTTCTTATCCTGCTCCAGAACATCTACTAACTGTTCGCTCATGCCACGCACAGGAACAAAATAAGAGAATAATTTCTTCTGTTCTTCTGTCAGGCCGGCTCTTGTACCGATTCCGCTCTGAGTTTCCAGATCATATCTTCCATGTACTACAAATCCTGTATCCATGGATAATGCATCTGAAATTTCATCCAGTGGCAACGGAGAAGTCTTACCTGTAGCGATCAGCTTTGCAGTTTCCTTTCTGCTCAACGGTGTCGTAGCCGACATGATATCAATTCCATCATCTTCGTCCGGAATCTCCCGATCATCCGGCTCTTCACTGTGCTTCGGATCTACCTTGAATTCATCTTCAAAATCAGGTGCATCTTCCTCGTCCGGTTCTTCGTCCGGTTCTTCTTCGTCTTCATAGTAGAATTCCTCATCATCTGCTAACTCATCATCATCCGATTCTTCATAATAAGCTTCATCGTCATCTTCATATTCGTCATCATAGATTTCATCTTCATACTCATCTTCATCATAGGATGTATATTCATCTTCTGAATCGTCGTCTTCGTAAGATTCATACTCATCTTCTTCTGAATCGTCGTCTTCGTAAGATTCATACTCATCTTCTTCTGAATCGTCATCTTCGTAAGATTCATACTCATCCTCTTCTGAATCGTCATCTTCGTAAGATTCATACTCATCTTCTTCTGAATCGTCGTCTTCATAGGACTCGTACTCATCCTCTTCATCCTCTGACTCTAAGAAGTCTTCATCTTCAAATAAATCTTCGTCTTCCTCCGGCAGATCATCTAAACGGAGAGATTCTGTCACTTCTCCCATATTTTCATGCGGTTCTTCCGGTGCTTTTTCTATCTCTTTTTCTTCTGGCAAAGACTCCTCTGCCGGAACTGCACCTTCAATTTCATCAATCAGCCGCTGAATATCAGGAGACAGGATTGGAGTATCTTCCGTAACCTCGTCTTCCGGCTCTTCTTCGTATATTTCCTCAGCATCCGCCTCAACGACATCTTCTGCTGATTCTTCAATCGGCTCTTCCTCGGCATCTTCTAATATATCTTCTGCTTCGTCTTCGTCCGGTTCTTCCTCGTACGTTTCTTCTACCGACTCATCATATACTTCTTCCTCGGCATCCTCAAGCAACGCCTCTGCTTCTTCCGAATCCCAGTCAGATAAAATCTCTTCAAAACTCAGCTCCTCTGCATCCGCTTCTTCAAAGGATTCTGTATCATCTTCCAATCCTCAGCAGGTGAATCCTCCAGGAAGTCTTCCGCTTCTTCCATATCGAAGATCTCTTCTTCCGGTTCAGCCGGTTCTGCATCAGCAATTTTTTGCAGTTCTTCTTCTATTGTCCCTGTCTGTGTTTCTTCAATCGGCTCTGCCTCTTCGACTTCTTCCGCCTCTTCTTCAACCGGTTCTGCCTCTTCGACTTCTTCCGCCTTCTTCTTCAACTGGCCTTCTTCGACTTCTTCCGCACCACCAGGCTCTCCTGCCCCAGCAGGCGGCTCAGGCGTCTCTGCCTCCAAAGGCCGCCCCTCCTCGTACTCCATATTGATGATGTAGTTGACCCGAGACAGCTCCTTCACCGGCCGCTGGGCCGGATAGCAGCTATGGATCACGATGCCCTCCGCATGGCGGCAGTGAGCCGCGCCGCACCTCCTCATAGGATGCGCCCCCCACCAGCGAACTCCAGGATCTCGCACTGGCTGGAGTAGCCCACTGACAGAGGCAGCGCGATGGAGACGAAGGGTGGGGATTGAAGCCCTCCGTGTGCCTGATCTGGATGCCGGAGCGGAAAAAGGCCCGCTGGAAGGTGCGCATCAGGTCCAGATGGGAGATGTACTTGGCTCTCCCAGTCTTGGAGAAGAGCAGGCGGTCAGCCATTGCACACCCCTCCTTTCAGCAGACGGTTGGCCCCGCAGCCGGAACAACGGGTGCGGCAGTCCGGGGTTGTCTGGGACTGGTAGCACAGCTCCCGCTCATGCCACAGGAAAGCGGGGGTCACCATGGGTCGATGCGGCACCAGGGAAACACCTCGCTGCGCGGCCGCTCCCGGTGGGCGTAGAAGTCCCCATCCAACCCGCAGGCCTCCAGGGCATCCATCCACCGCTGGTAGTCGAAATACTCGCTCCAGGAGTCGAACTTGGCCCCATGCTGCCAGGCCCACTCCAACACGTCGGCCAGGCGGCGGTCCCCCCCGGGAGAAGATAGCCTCCAGATAACTGGTCTGGGGGTCGTGCCAGTTGTAGGTGATGGACTTGTCCCGCTTCAGGCGTCCCGCAGCAGGCCCACCCGCCGCTGGTACTCTTCCACG
>ENA-OQIO01000424-OQIO01000424.1-human-gut-metagenome-genome-assembly--contig:-NODE-424-length-22888-cov-7.727956_pt1 | contig 22888 bp, 19 predicted proteins | sample MGYA00242573_ERZ504737 | MGnify/ENA primary metagenome ERZ504737 (study PRJEB26092, sample SAMD00036203) | human gut metagenome | host: Homo sapiens | study: EMG produced TPA metagenomics assembly of...
TGAATATGCACGATTGGCTAACAAGGCTTCAATTATATGTTGAGCCTTTTAGATGACTTTTGGTATAATACAAATGAGTGATGGCTCTTGAATGGCGAGAAGCTAAATTCAATTTAAACAAAAATGCAGGGTGAGGAGCCCGAACCGAGGATGACTTAGAACTCATCCTCTTTTTCATTTCATCGATTTACTGAAAATATATAATTAACAATTGATTTGTTTTTCATATAATCGTATAATTTTAAACAGTTTTTAGGAGTTAAAGAAATGGAAGAACGAAGAGATAAACGGAATATTGTTTATTTTATAATTAGTTATGTCATTAATAATTTGGCGAGTGGAGTTTTGTACGATACGTTTGTGAATTATCTGCAAGAAGCACAAACTTCTATCGCAACATCCTTTTGGGCCTTTTATGGATATGCCACATTCATAAGTGCAGCTTTATTGTTGTTAGTGCCAAAGATAGGTTATAAAAAGCTATTACTTTTTTGTTCGCTTTCAACGGCATGTGCCTTTTTTGGCGCCGTCTGTATGGATTTTACTTGGGCTTTATATATCGCAACCCTATTGGCATTAACGGGTGTGCAGCTGCACTTTATCATGTTAAGTCCTTTTATTGCTTGTTATACAGAAGCATTTAAAGATCAAGAAATACATTGGTATACAAGAACTTACTATATGGGGTATATTGGATATTTCTTGGCAACGTATCTTGGTGGAGCCTTTGTGGTAAAGGCGTTTAGTTGTGTGGCTAATATTTCATATGCGCAAGCCCAAGAGGCAACGCGCTATATGACGCATCTTTCATCTGGTTTACACCAATCTTATATGGATGCGAATCGAATGGTTCTATTCGTGGTGGGGTGTATTGCATTAATTTCCTTGATTCCTGTATTATGTATATCGGAAAAGAAATCAGATTATCAAATGGCACTTACTCCAAGGCTTTCTTTAAAGGAAAAAATCAATGGTGCAAGACAACTTTTATTAAATCGATATTCCCGGGCTTATTTATTGTATTGGGCTTTGATTTCTTTTGCGATGGGCCTATTTACATCGTACTATACTGTATATCTAAATCGAAATTTACATATTGATAAGGCAACCAGTTCTTTAATGGTATCCATTTCCTATGTTGCGATTGTCTTATTTATGTTTTTTACGCCGAAGTGCACAAAAAAATTTGGTAAAGTGGGAACGATCTTTTTAACGGTCATGGCCTCCATTCCTTTTATGTTGATGATTGGAAATGGAAATTATTTTGGTAAATATGTTGTACCTGTTGTTGGTGCTTCATTATTTATACGTGCAGGTCTTGCGAATTTATCAAGTCCTGTGGATAGTGCTCTATCGATGGATGTGATTCCTAAAGATTTGCGGCCTGTTTATACTTCCGTAGTGAATTTTACGGCGGGTATTGTGAGTATATTGAGTGGTCATTTTACAGGAAAGATTTTATTTGTCCACCAATCTGGGTATCAGCAGGCTTATTTTTTAGCCGCTATATTATATGCGATTGCAGGTATTGTTCTTTATCATGGACTTCATACCTTTAATCATAAAGAAAATGAAATAGTTTTAAGTAAGGGAGAAAAAAGATGAACAAATTATTTAAAAAACTAGGTTTTGGCGATAAGACGGCAAAGAACTTCTGGGCTATTATTATCGTCGCATTTGGAGGGGCGATTATTTATGGCTTGCCATATTTTCGCTTTGATTACTATGATGCATATTTAGCTACGTATCATTTGACGAATACACAAATGGGTGTGTTTGGAAGTATTTTAGGAATTTTTGGTATGATTTCCTATTTATTTGGAGGTATTGTGGCAGACCGCTTTTCTACAAGAATGATCTTAACGGTTTCTTTAATTGGAACAGGCTTGGGTGGTTTTGTACACTTATTACCATTGAATTACTATCAGTTACTAGCACTTTATGCATTCTGGGGCATTTCAAGTTTATTTGCGTTTTGGCCAGCCTGTGTAAAAGCTGTTCGTATTCTATCGGATTCGGATGATCAAGGAAAAGCCTATGGATTCTTTGAAGGTGGTCGTGGCGTTGGTGCTGCATTGATGGCTATGGGTGCTGTTGTAGCTTTCCGTATTGGCATTGGTCAAATCAATGACGAAGTGGCAGGTATGAAAACAGTCATTGTTTATTATTCCGTTTTGACAATTGCGATGGGCATCTTCTGTTTCTTTAAAGTAAAAGATGGACATATGGAAGCAAGTGAACGTATTTCTTTTAAAGGCATTGGGGAAGTATTAAAAATGCCAGCCATCTGGATCATTAGTTTTGTGACATTCTGTAACTATGTATTTACCTTGTCTTTGTATTACTTTACACCATATGCCACATCTATTTTAGGAGCCACAGTTACGTTTGGAGCTACACTTGCAGCTATGAAACGATGGTTTTCTTTATTTGGAAACGTTGGTGGAGGCTTCTTCTCCGATAAGTTTGGTACAGGAAATGCTCTATTGATTTCATTTGTGGTAATGGCTTTGGGTACTTTGGGAATTTTATTGTTGCCAACGAATGCAGGTTCTATCGTGCTCTTTACAGTTTTGTTTGTCTTAATCTATATTTTCTATAATGTAAACTATGCACAAACATGGGCTATGATGGATGAGGGTGCTGTACCGGAAAAGTATTCTGGAACGGCTGCTGGAATTATTTCTACAATTGGGTATTTGCCAGAAATTTTTGTATCTGTTTTAGCGGGTATGATGATTGATCAAAATCCAGGTGTTGGTGGATATCGTTTATTCTTTGGCTTCTTAGTTGCAATGTTAGTTTTAGGAGCTGTGTTTGTGTTGGTTTGGAAATCGTATTTAAAGAAACATCCGAAAGTAAATTAATATGGAAGCATTATTTGAAAGAGTTTTTGTGGAAACTACAGTGGATACAGATCAAGATGGACAATATGATTTGATTGCGGTTTATATTAAGCGTCCAAAGCTAGATGAAAAAAGTTCCGGCTGTTTTTGTGGCCAATCCATATATGTTGCACTGTAATGAGGATTGGTATGATTTGTATGATGTAAATGCAAATATACAGGCATATCCGAGTCAGAATATTCAGCGTGAGGATATCACGTTTCATCCAAAAGATCCTGTAGTTTGTCCTAAAAAAGAAGCCGAACAAATTGTAGAAAGCAGTCCGTATCCAGAACCAGATCCAAGCGCTTATGAATGCATTTCAGATTTATATGATCATTTACTAGAACGTGGCTACGCCGGTGTGTTTAGTGGTGGACTTGGTACAAGGGGAAGCGACGGATTAACAATGACGGGAAGTGAAGAGGAGATTCTTGCGTTTAAATCGGTCATTGATTGGTTAAACGGAAGAGCTCGAGCTTTTAGAGATAAGACAAGAACGATACAGGTTTTGGCATCTTGGTGTACAGGTTCTGTTGCGATGTCTGCACGTTCTTATTTGGGTACAATGTGTATTGGGGTAGCCACAACAGGTGTAGAAGGCTTAAAGACAATTCTTCCTGAAGCGGGCATTTCTAACTGGTATGAATATTATCGTCATAATGGTTTAACTTTACCGGCCATGGATTGGCAAGGGGATGACTTGGATATTTTGGCAAAGTATTGTTTCTCACGTGCTTTGGATCCAAATGATTTTGCGTCGATCAAACCTTTGTTTGAAAAGAATCAAAAGACTCTTCAAGAAGGTGAAGATAGACAATCGGGAAACTACAATCGTTTTTGGGATGAGCGTAATTATTTGCAGCATGCCGATCGCATCCAAGCTTCGGTATTCGTTCTTCAAGGCTTAAATGATTGGAATGTAAAACCAGATCAAGGTATTCGTTTGTATGAAAAGCTGCAAGAACTTGGTAAAGATCGTATGATGTTGTTGCATCAAGGACAACATATTTATACGTATCATCTTGAGGATAGTCCTACATTAGGATTGATCGATCGTTGGTTGGATTATTATTTAAAAGGGATTGATACAGGTATTCAAAATGAGTCTAAGATTTATATTGAGAATAACTTAGATCAAAAATTGTGGATGCAAGAAGAGGTTTGGCCACCTAAATCTTATAAGTCCTATCGTGTACAAGAGAATGGAAATCAGATGATTGTGGATGATTTGTCGCAAACGATTTATGACCGTAAACAAAAAAACACAAAGGCATGGCTGGATGAGTTGGTTTTAACTCAAAATGCGCATTCGCTTTCTTTTGATTTAGAAACAATGAAGGAAGATACGCGTCTTGCGGGAAGAGCCAAAGTTTCTTTTAGGGCTCGAATCCAACAGCCTACGGCCATTTTGAGTGCAATGCTTGTGGAAAAGGGAAAACAAGTTCGTTTGACATCTGATTTGGATGGGGATGAAAATCATTCTTTTGTCTTTAAAATGGAAGAAAAACCATCCGATTATTTTGTGATTACACGAGGTTGGATGAATGCACAAAATCGTTTGAATAATTATTCAAAGGAAGCCATTGATCCAGATACTTGGTATACATATTCATTTGACTTTGTCAGCAACGACTATACAATCCCTAAAGGACATACATTATCATTGATCTTGTATGGAATGGATGTGGATCAAACGCAATTGCCATTTGTGGTGACAGAAATCGAAGTGGATACCACTTCTATTGTTTGTTATTGTCCAATGGAATAATAAAATGGGTTCAAATCGAAAGGATTTGAGCCTTTTTCAATAAAAGAAAAGACCAGCAACAACTGGTCCACATTTAGAGAGTCAGGAAAGTATAAGAATGGTTAGATATCAAATGTGTTAGAATGACTCTCTAGACAATATTATTCTAGCACGATTCTAAACCGTTGGACAACAAATTTTAGAGGAGAGAACTAGATATTATGCATATATTACGGAGAAGTCTAGTTCTCTAATCGATGTTAGATGAGCGGAACTCAAATGGGTGTTGGCGTAATACCATTTGTATATTGGCGTAAATTATTTCTCATCCAACCGAGTTAGTATATCAGAAATGGTACCTTAACGACGTACCATATGTTCATAGAGAATAGCGAATCCGCTTAGGAAATGAATTAGGTTAATATACGTAAAGGACTTTCATATAATTGTATTGATAGACTATGCAGATGTTGGCTTAATGTAGGAAATTATGAAATATTATTTGTGCTTTGACATTGGTGGAAGTTCGATGAAGAGTGGACTTCTTAGTCGTGAGGGGAAAATCATTGAGAAAAAATCATATTCGATGACAGATACTTTTGGAGAGTTGTTGGCATGTATGAAGTGTTTTCATCAAATGTTTAAAGAGGATTTTGAACTCGATGGTGTCGCAATCAGTTTTTGTGGCTTGATTGACGTAGAAAATGCAGTGATTGATGCCGTATGGGCACTTCCTTTCTTACAAGGCATTCTTTGGCGAGATGTGATTCAAAAAGAGCTTGGATTGCATTGTGAAATTGAAAATGATGTGAATTGTGCAGCATTATCTGAAGTATATTTTGGAAAAGCACAAGACATTAAAGATATGGCCTTCTTTGTGATTGGTACTGGTGTTGGTGGTGCCATTATTAGAGATTGAAAAGTATGTCCTGGAGCACATCGCTATGGCGGTGAATTTGGTATGATGCTTGTAGAGGATGAGGCAGGAAACATTCAAAACTTTAGCTTGATGGCGTATACTTCAAGTATGGTTCGTAAGATGGAAAAAAAGACAAATGAAAGTTGGGATGGCGTTCGAATCTTTGAAGAGGCAAATGCCGGCAATGCATTGTGTAAACAAGTCATCAAACAGTTCTATCACAATCTTGCGATGGGTGTGTTTAATGTACAACATACACTATATTCTGAAATGATCTTGTTTGGTGGTGCGATAAGTCAAAGAGATGATTTTGTTGAAAGATTAATGGAAGAATATAATATAATTCGTGAAAAGATGGGTATGGATGTCATCACACCTAACTTAAAGTGTTGTACATATCGTCAAGATGCTAACTTACTGGGTGCACTCGCAAATTATATTAGTCGTAATAAATAGTGGGCAGAAATGTCCACTTTTGGTTTATTCAGGGTATGAAATTAAAGATTTCTTATATCTTTTAAACAAAGAATATTCTTTTGAATATCTATGTTACATGATACAATTTATATGAGAGTAAACAATAGGATAGGTCCAAATAGACCTAAGGTAGTTCTCCTGGGGAACGGCTGTATTAATCGTATTAATACCGTCACAGGGGCTCCAAGTTACGAAAACACTTGAGTTCCATAGCCTCAAGGAGGTGATATTGTGTATGGATATTTAATATTTGTGACAATATTCTTGTCGATTTTGTTAGTGATTATCCACAGATTGGTTCAGATTGCTAAAGCAATTTTAAATCTACTTCATATAATTGAAGATATGGACAAACAAATACTTAAAATGAAAAGACATAAGAAAAAACTACCTCGATATTCCGGCAAGAAATTAAAGTAGTTTTTCATAACTATACATTTTCTCAAGGAGAACTCCTTATTGGGTGCTCTCTTTTCATTTATATTGTACCACATTGAATTGTTTTATCAATGGAAATACTAAAATAAATATTCCATTGATGGAGATAATATGGTGATATAATACCTTATTGTAGAGGGCATGAAATGAATTTTAAAAGGGCATTAAATAAAGAACAGACGACATGTATCAATGGAATTTTTGTGTTGTTTGTGTTCTTATCACATTTTGGACAATATGAAACTATGCCATGGAATAATCTTTTATTGGCAATTGGACAACTCATGGTTGCACCATTCTTGTTCTATTCGGGATATGGCATTATGGAACAAATTAAAAGAAGAGGTATTGTGTATATTGACAGCATGCCAAGAAAAAGAATATTGAAGTTTTATATTCACTTTTGTATGGCATTATGTATTTACTTGTTTTTATCATTCTTATTAAGGAAAGAGTATTCCTTTGTTCGTATTATATTCTCATTTACGGCATTAAGTTCCATTGGTAATAGTAATTGGTATGTATTTGCGATATTAGCTATGTATAGTATTGTATATATTTCGTTTAAACAATGTAAGAAACATAGTATGACTTCATGTGTAGTATTTACCATTCTATATATAATTTTGATGGATGTAATAAAGGATCAGGCTTGGTGGTACAATATCATTCTTTGTTTTCCAGCAGGTATGATTCTATCTAAATATAAAGATCGAGTTTGTTCCATTATTCAAAAGCCAGTATTCTTTTTTTGTATGATAATTTTAGCTTTTAGTTTATATTGTCTTCACTTACCAATACTCGCATATGAAATAATTTCGATTGCGTTTTGTTTCTTGATTGTGGATGTATGTGCATATAAAGAAATTAAAAATGGTTTGTTTCATTTCCTAGGTCAATATGTATTTGAAATCTATATACTTCAAAGAATTTCAATGAACTTGTTTGATCGATATTTAAATGACTGGATCTATTTAGTCGTGTGTATTCTAGTCACTTTAATTCTTGCCTATTACTTTAAAAAGCTAGAGACAAAAGTGGATGGGTTACATATTTTTAAAAATTTTAGTTGACAAAAAATATCATTTTCCTGTATATTTTTTTGCGTACTAATCGTACAGAAATTGACCGCCTAGATATAGGCTAAGGCTACACGGACGGCCGGGTCAAATGCCGAAGACTTGTTGAAGAAGCAAGAACCGTATTTAGGGAATATGGAAGGGCGTTTACCCTTATTGATTGAGTTAAAAGCTCAGTTTTATAAAGTATAATATACCTTATGAAATGGTCAATAAGCTGGAATTTCTGTTACGAAAAGTATGCAGATAGATGATGGACGAAGATAGGTGTATATTGTGCGCCTATCTTTTTTTGTTTGGTAAAGGAGAAGAGGAATATGAAAAAGGTTTTACGAGCAAGCCTTAGTGCAGTATTGGTGTTGAGCCTAGTGGGTTGTGGTTCGACAAAAGATGAGGCCATCTATCAAGATTCGATTGATGCCTACGTGAATGAAATTGATATGGACTATGCGTATGACTTCACAAAAACATTGTCTACAGATACTTCATTACATGATAATTCACTTGGATTTAGAACGAGTGGTTCCGATGCAGAACATAGAACAGCCAATTATTTGGCTAAGGAAATGAAGGCCATTGGTTTAAAGAATGTAGAAAAGATACCTGTCAATGTGGATAAGTGGCAGTATAATGATGCTTCACTAACGATTGAAGGAACAGATATTGATTTGATGCCCGTATCGTATATGGTGAATGGTACAGATGAAAATGGGATTACAGCACAAATCGTAGATTGTGGTACTGGTTTTGCGAAAGACTATGAAGGCAAGTACGTTGAAGGTAAGATTGCGTTAGTTGGTGTGGATCAATTTAATGAGTCTTGGATTGGTGGATATATTTATGAGGCGTATGAGCATGGCGCAAAAGCATTAGTCACATACGATTTGGATGGATATGGAAGATTTAGTGATGATGATCATCAAATTCAGGATGTTTGTGCAGAAGATATTATGCCTACGACAATCATCACAATGAGTGAGTACAAATAAATTAAAAAGGCTTTAAAACAAGGTCATGATATGGCTACTTTAAAAGTGGATAGTGTGATGGAAGAAGGCAATGGTACAAGTTATGATGTGGTTGGCTATATTCCTGGTAAGTCACATGATCAACAAATTATTTTTGCCGGACATTATGATATGTATTTTACTGGTTTTCAAGATGACTGCAGTGCTATTGGAACCATTATGTCAATGGCTAAGACAATGATCGATAGTGGCTATGTGCCTGAAAATGATATTGTGGTTGTTGCACATGGTGCTGAAGAATGGGGCGCAACAGGCACTGAATTTGACTGGACAAGAGGGGCTTATGAATTGATCAACAATGTACATCCTGAGTGGGCTAATAAAACTTTAGCTTTATTTAACTTTGAATTGGATGCCTATGATGATGGTTCAGATACATTCATGGTGACTTGTGTTCCTGAATATGCGTCTTTAGTAAAAAGTTTAGTCGATTCAGGTGCATTGGATGGTGCTGTAAAAGAATATAAGAATGGTATTTCTACAAAGACATATGATACAACGACAATGGAAGATGGTGTTTCCTATCGTAATGCGGGAGTTCCTTATTTCTTGAATACAACGGATACTTGTTCTGGAGAAACAAAGGATGATAGTGAATATACTTGGACACAACTTCATTATCATACAGAATCCGATAATACGGATACGTATAGTGAAAAGGTGATGAAGGCTAATATTGCGGTATTTGGAAGTATGGCTATCGCCATCGATCAGCTTCCAGCTATGTCTTTAAATATGCAGGCTACCATTGATGATTTAAAGGAAAGCTTTAATGAAGATTTAGCTTTGGAAGCTGGTGTTTCTAAAAAGGATTGGGACAAGGCCTTAGCTGTTTTTGAAAAAGAAGTGGATGCACTAAATAAAGAGGGTCAAGATATTAATGATCGTTATATAAAAGCGGTAAATTCTAAATCAGATGTCACTTCAATTCAAAAAGAAGGAAAAGCCTACAATAAGAAAGTATTAGACTTATTTAAATATGTACAGGATAACTTTGTCGGAATTGTATTCTCGAGTGATGTTGTGATGAAACACGTGGGATATCAAAACAACATTGAATATATAGATGAAATCATTCAAGATTTAAAGAAAGACAAAGTAAAGGATGCTCTCGATGTGGCATACCAATTAAATGGTTTGTGTGAATACAATTATTACTTATTCTCACCAAATGCGGCTGCTAAAATTGATGCGCATGCAGATAAGGCAGTTGAAAACAATAAGTGGTGGGGCAATGATAAAGGCTACTATTTCGCAAACACAAAAAACGCTACAACATCTTTATTAAATAAAGAAGATGGAGATGATGTACGTGAAGAAATCAAAGTGTATGAAAGCGCTAGAACGAAACAGTTAGATTCTTATAAAGAAGTACTTGAAAATGAAATCTTGGCAATGAACAAAATAGGTCAATAAATACAATTGCTTGGCATACTATGCCAGGCATTTTTTGGTTATAAAATAAGCTTTTGAAATGTTCACATTTGTTCTTGAAAACAAGTTTTTCTTCGATGTATACTTAAGCTAAATAACTATATGGTTATATGTTATTAAAATGGGGAAAACATTATGAATAGATTAAAAAAATGCTTAGTGGGCCTGCTTGCTTTTTCGATGATTCTATCTGGTTGTGCAAAGGCAGATACAAAGAAAGATGATCATCATCTGACCGTATTTTTATGGGAGAGTCGACTTATAAAAAATTTAGCACCCTATATTCGTTCTCAACTATCAGATATGGATATTGAATTTATTTCGGGAAATAATAATACGGATTTATATGAATATTACCAAGAACACGGCGAACTACCTGATATTATTAGTGTGCGTCGCTTTTCGGGTACAGATTCAAAAGAACTACAACCTTATTTATTGGATTTAAGTTCGTATGATATTGTTTCAAAATATTATTCGTATGCATTGCAGTATTACTATAATAAAAATCAATCTATTAATTGGCTTCCTATATGTGGGATTCCCCAAACAATGATCGCAAATAAAACGTTGTTTGATCAATATGGTATTGCTCTGCCGACAAATTATGAAGAGTATGTAGAGGCTTGTCAAAAATTGAATGATTTAGGTATTAAACCAAATTCCATGGATATGGGTGAAGACTGGTCTTGTCTAGAAGCATTCAAGGTGGGGCTATTGATGAATTCACAAGTCTTGAAGGATTAGAGTGGAGAAGTAAGGCGGAAAGTGCAGAGAATAAGATTTCTTTCGATGCGGATATGGGACATCGAATTTTTTCAAAGACCCATCAATTTTTAAAGGATTCTTATTTTACTTCGGAAGATGTAAATCTATCGATTGATGATGGTACAAATATGTTTCTTGAGAAAAAATCAGCTATATTCCATGGTACACCAGACATATATAAAACTCTTTCTAGTCAAATGAGTGATAGTGAACTTGTTCGTTTACCTTATTTTTCCCAGACATCAAACGATGGATATATCTATATGTGTCCTTCTTTGAATGTGGCATTGAATTCAGATTTAGAGAACGATCAGACAAAATTAGATTCGGCATTAAAAGTATTGGATTGTATGATTTCTAAAGAAGGACAACAGTTGATTGCGAATGGAACGGGTGTAATTTCATTTAATCCAGATGTTTCTTCCATGATGAATGATGTCAAAGGACTCGAGGAACCTTTAAAAAATAATAATATTTATATTCGTTATTCAGCACAAAAATCGTTTGCGGCTGCCAAAGAAGTTGTCCATGGATTATTAACTGGACAAATGGATGAAAATAGTGCGTATGATATTTTTGCGAAATCATGAATACAAAGAATAATCAAGATAAGGCAGTCGCTCATTTTGATAAGGATTATTCAATCTATTTAAATGATAAGAATGGTCGTGATGCACCATCTTCGATTTTGACTACGGTAAGAAAGGCGTATGATGCTAAGTTGGCATTTGTACCCTATTATTATTTTACTTCCTCTATCTATAAGGGGGATTGTACGGCAAGTCAATTGGATTTAATGCTTTGTCACGATTCCAATACTTATGTTCATGTTAAAAAAATGAGTGGTAAAGAAATTTATGCGTTGGTAAAAGAATTGGATGTCAAAGACAAATACTCTTTACCAATCGCATCTGGAATGAAGCTTGTATATGATCAAAATTATAAATTAAAAGATATATTGGTAGATGGCGTATCGATTGATTTTGATAAGAAGTATTCGATTCTGCTTTCAGATAGTACGGATGTATCGAATCCTTCTTTGGCAAGTGCATGGGTCAGTATTATGTCAAAACAGGATCAACCATCAAAACCAGAAGATTATATAGAGATTGGAAAGTAAAATTATGCAGAAGATGAAGAGTAAAAATAGATTTGTACCACTTCTTTTTGCGCTGTTGATTATAATCGTTGTTGTATCCCAAATTTTGTTTGCGAAGATGAATTCATATATTGAAACAAATGGAAAATTGAGTCTAGACGCGGTGGATGAACAACTTCAACAGACATATGACCTTCAGTTGAATTCGTATTATAGTCAACTTCATTTAATTGAGAATTATTTGATTCATGATTCAAATATATCTCTTGTAGAAAATCAAAAGTTTCTAAATAGCTGGCAAAATGAATTGGACAGTCAAATCTTATTTATAAAAGAGAACGGCACAGCTATAACGGCGGATGGCACTCGTTGTAGATTGGATATTTCCAATCCGTTATTAATGAATCTTAAAAATAATAAGAATATCGCAAAACTAATTCCATTAAGTTTTAGACAAGAATCCGGAAGTGGATTCTTAATGGCTGTACCATGTGAAAAATATGATATTGATGGTGAGTCATATACAGCCATAGGTTCTGTTATGGATAGTAAAAAGTTGAATTCCGTACTTAACTTAAATGGATATGATGGAAAAGCCTTTATTTTCATGGTAAACAAAGATGGCACTGTGATTTATACAAACCAGTCAAAAAAGGAATTGGTACAAAATTATTCGTTGATCAAACATTTAAAAATGGAAGATGCGATCAGTGATGAGCAGGCAGAAAAAATTGAAAAAGCAATTCAAAATGATGAATATGGCGTTGAGTTATTAGGAAATGATAAACCATTTTATTTAGGATATCGACCTATTCAAAATAATGATTCCATGCTTATATGCATTGTTTCAAAATATGTTGTAGACAATAGTTTAGTTAGCTATCAACGCATGGTATTGTTCATTGCACTTATTATGGTTATTTTGATTTTCTTCTTGATTTTGGGATTATCTTTTAGCGTTTCAAAAATGAAGCTTACAGATCAAAAAATGAAATATGAAGAAAAAAATAAAGAGATTCAAGAAAAAAACTTAAAGGAATTAGCGAACATCAATAAGAATTTAAAGATCGCACAAAGTGCAACTACACAAGCTTTAGAAGTGGCTGAAAATGCCAATCGGGTAAAGACCGATTTCTTAGCGAATATGTCGCATGATATTCGTACGCCAATGAACGCAATCGTAGGTATGACAACACTTCTTCAAAAAGATTGTGGTAATGAAGAAAAAGTGAAGGAATATGCGAAGAAGATTGAATTATCTTCAAAACATTTATTGGGCATTATCAATGATGTTCTAGACATGAATAAGATTGAGTCGGGTAAGACGACCTTGAATTATACAGATTTTTCCATCTTAGAATTTGTGGAACAAATCAATACGATCTTTCGTCCTCAAATGGATGAAAAACAGCAATCGTTTGAAATTCACGTGGAAAACATTTCACATGAATGGGTACATGCAGACAGTGTTCGTTTGATGCAGATATTTAATAATCTATTATCGAATGCCGTTAAGTATACACAAGCCGGTGGACACATTCAGCTTTGGTTAGAAGAATTATCTTCAAAGTCTTCGGTATATGCCAAATATCGCTTTTTAGTCGTCGATAATGGTATGGGTATGGAAGAAAGTTTTAAAGATAAGATTTTTGATGCGTTCACAAGAGAAGAAAATAGCGTGACAAATCGAATTCAGGGGACTGGTCTAGGTATGGCCATCACAAAGAATTTATTGGATGCGATGGGCGGAACGATTGAAGTGGAAAGCGAAAAAGGTAAGGGGAGTTGTTTTGAAATCTTATTGGATTTAAAGATTGTCAAAGATCATGAAGTAGTGAGCACAAAAATTGAAAATAGTATGGAGAGTATTTCTGGCATGAAATTCTTGTGTGCAGAAGATAATGAATTGAATGCTGAAATTCTTGAGGAATTATTGAAATATGAAGGAGCAAAGTGTGTCATTTGTGAAAATGGTAAGAAGATCGTAGAAACGTTTGAACAATCCAAACCAGGCGAATATGACATGATTTTAATGGATATTCAAATGCCAATCATGAATGGATATGAGGCAACATTAAAGATTCGTTCATTTGATCAAAATATACCAATTATTGCGATGACGGCCAATGCCTTCAGTGAAGATATTCAACATTCCTTGTCAGTAGGTATGGATGCACATATTTCAAAACCAGTCGATATGCAGATTTTGAAAAGCGTTGTACAAAACATAAAATCTGGCGGGGGGGTACCCCAAAAGGATATTACAGAAAACAAGTGAGGTAAGTTTGTGTTAATATATTCAAATTAGGTATGAATTGTGTTAGAAGCAAAGGATGAAGTGGGAATAGGGTTATGAAAAGTTTAGAGGAAAGACAGAAAATTTTGATTGTGGACGACTCCAAATTCAATCAGGAATTATTGATGGAAATATTGGGCGAAAACTATCAATATATCGTGGCCAGTGATGCTTAGAGGCCATTTCCATTCTACAAAAGGATTGGACAATTGATTTAATGTTGCTCGATATCAATATGCCAAAAATGAATGGGTTTGAAGTTTTGGAATATATGAATAAGTATCAGTGGATTGAAGAATTTCCGATAATTGTGATTTCTGCAGAAGAAGAGACTTCAATTATTGAAAAGGCATATAATTTAGGGGCTGTTGAATATATTCAACGTCCTTTTGATGCGTTTATTATTAAGCGAAGAGTTATGAATACACTTGTTTTATATGCCAATCAAAAACGATTGACCAATGTAGTAGTGAACCAGGTATATGAAAAAGAAGAAAACAATAAAGTGATGATCAACATCTTGAGTAGTGTTGTAGGAACATACAATAAGGAGAGTCGTGAACATATTCTTCATATTCGTATTGCCACGCAGATGCTTTTAAGAAGGTTAGTTGAGAAAACGGATGCGTATCCTTTAACGGAGTCTGATATTACATTGATTGCGACGGCATCGTCTTTACACGATATTGGTAAGGTGTCAATCTCAAAAGAAATTTTAAATAAACCGACAAAGCTTACGGATGAAGAATATGAAATTATAAAGACACATACTTTACTTGGCGCAAAAATGATTCGTAGTATGGAATATCCGAATGATAATCCATTGGCTCAAATGGCTTATGAAATTTGTAGATGGCACCACGAACGCTTTGATGGAAAGGGCTATCCTGATGGTTTAGTGGGTAATGATATTCCTATTTCTGCCCAAGTTGTATCGGTTGCGGATGCATTTGATGCACTGACAAGTACGCGTGTATATAAAAAAGCCTATGATTATAGAACGGCCATTCAAATGATTTTGGATGGAAAGTGTGGATGTTTCAATCCATTGTTAGTAGAGTGTTTAAAAGAGGTGGGTACAGATATGTATTTGGCTTTTAAAACGCAAAAGGACGATTATAAAGATTATCATGAGGCAAAAAAATTGTCTAGTGAAATATTAAAATCAGAAACATTGCCATACAGTGATCATTCACAGCGCATTATTGATTTTTTAAAGGAAAAGATGGACTTTTTTGAATTGAGTCAATCTAAAGTCTTATTTGATTATAATCCTTTAATTGGTGAGTTAACTATTATAGATCGAGAGAAAAATAAAAAGTATAAAAAGAGTGTTTCGGAATTTGAGTCGTTTGATGTGAATGACGAAGTGGTGGAAGAAGTTAAAAAACATTTAAATGAAACTTCTGTGGAAAATAAAGAGTTTACTTTACAATTTAAAGAGTTAAATATAAAATTTCATACGTTGTGGTCTGGTTTGGATACAGATCAATATATTGGCGTGATTGGTCAAATAGATAGGAGGATATGATTTGAAAGGGAAACGAATAATTACAAGTTTATTGAGTCTATCTTTACTTGTTTGTCTACTAAGCGGATGTAAGACAAGGAATTTAGAATCGGATGCATCCAATTTACCTGTTATTACTTTAGGCAGTGATAATTATCCTCCCTACAACTATTTGAATGAGGATGGAAATCCTACAGGTATTGATGTGGATTTGGCAACCGAAGCGTTTAAACGATTGGGATACAGAGTTGAAGTGGTTTATATTGATTGGGAAAAGAATAAGGAACTTTTAGAAAGTGGAAAAATCGATTGTATCATGGCCTGTTTTTCTATGGAAGGAAGATTAGATGACTACAAGTGGGCTGGTCCATATATCGCAAGTCGTCAGGTGATTGCGGTAAACGAGGATAGTGATATTTATACTTTGGATGATTTAAAAGGTAAAAATGTAGCTGTACAATCGACCACAAAGCCAGAAGGCATTTTATTAGAGGGTAATTATAATGTAGGTAATTTGATTAGTTTAAACCATAGAGAATTGATCTTTACTTTCCTACAAAAAGGATATGTGGATGCGATTGGCGCTCATGAAGAATCGATTATTCAATATATGAAGGACTATCATGCGGATTTTCGTATTCTAGAAGAGCCATTGATGCGAGTAGGCATTGGTGTAGCTTTCTCAAAAAATGATAAGCGTGATCTTTGTGAGAAGTTGGATCAAACATTAAATGAGATGAGACAAGATGGCACATCTAAAAAGATTATAGGTAAATATCTAACGAATCCAGAAAAGTATTTGGAGGTGAATGATTTTGCGTATTAAAAATTGTTACTACCATATACTGACAGTACTACTAGGGGTTTGTATGATTTTCTCTTCTGCATTTTATTTTATCCAAACACAAAAAGATGAAACAGAAACTAAGTTGGTAAAAATTGTAAATTATGTAAAGATACAATGTTCTACATATACCCATTATAATGAGGCGAGTGAATCGAAGAGTTTATTAAGAACGATTGAGAGTTGTCGTCAGCTTCAAACGAATCTTCAAAGTAAAGTAGATGCAGGAAAACTTATAGATCAAGCTTTTCTAAAGGATAATCTTAGTACATTATGGATGGATGGGATTCTTGTATTGGATGAAAATGGGAATATAGAAAGTTCCTATAGTACAAATGATTCCATTTTAAAACAAGTTCATCAATATATCCGTAAAGATATTGTTTTGAATTATATGAATTGTCCAGAAAGAACATATGCACAACGCGTTGAATTGGATGATGGGTCTCATTTAGATATTGCGACATGTGCAAGAAGTGATGCACCTGGCATTGTGGCTACTTATTTTTATACTTCCGCTTATTTTGCGCAGAATTATAATTTAACACTTCAAAATTTGTTGAAAGGATATAGTACAAAATTGGATGGAACGATTCTTGTTTGCGATGAAGGAAACATCATTGCCAGTAATGATAAATCACTTCTTCATGCTTCGACAAAGAAGAATGAAATTGTTCAATTATTAAAAGGAAACAAGGATAGTCAACATATGTATCATTTTAATAATAAAGGTGCAGGCTATTATGGCATTATGTTGAAACAAAGTAATTATTATATCTTTGCCTATATTCCAGATCATGTGGTATTTGAAGGTGTTTTCACAAAATTAGTTGCGATTTTACTTGTATATATATTGTTTGTGCTTGTACTAAGATATATTGGTCATCGCAATAATCGTATAAGACAGGCTAAAGAGCAAGAAAAAGAGAAGGTGCACCAAGAAGAATTATTAAAGGCAGCTAAAAAGGCAGAGGCGGCTAATGTTGCCAAAACCGAATTTCTTCAAAGAATGTCTCACGATATTCGTACTCCAATCAATGGAATCATTGGTATGGTTGAAGTTGGGGATCATTATAGTGATGATATTGAAAAGCAGGCCCATTGTCGTGCAAAGATCAAAGATGCTTCCAATACATTACTTGAATTAGTGAATGAAGTATTAGACATGAGTAAGCTTGAGTCGGGTGAAATCGTCCTTGAAGAAGTTGGATTTAATATAGATAAGTTGAGTGATGAAACGATTGGAATAGTAGAAGAACTCGCAAAAGAGCGTAATATTCAAATTGTCGAAGAAGAAAAAAGTATTACCCATCCATATTTGATGGGAAGTCCAATCCATGTAAAGCGTGTATTAATGAATGTTCTTTCCAATGCCATTAAATACAATAAGGATAATGGATTTATCTATGTAAGTTATAAAGAGTTGTACTTAAATCATTCAAACTCGACCGTAATTGAATTCACTTGTCGAGACACAGGCGTTGGTATGTCTAAAGAATTCCAGAACAAAATCTTTGAGCCTTTTGCCCAAGAACATATGGGAAGTCGTTCTAAATATGTGGGGACAGGTTTGGGTATGCCAATCGCAAAAAGCCTTGTCGAAAAGATGGGTGGATCCATTGCGTTTACAAGTCAAGAAGGTGTGGGTTCTCAATTTGTGATACGCATTCCATTTAAAATTGATGAAGAACATAAAAATGAAAGAGTAAAAGAATCCGCTTCCGCATCGATTGAAGGACTTAGCGTTTTACTTGTAGAAGATAATGAATTGAATATGGAAATTGCCAGGTTTATTATCGAAAACGAAGGGGCTAGAGTTACTTGTGCTACAAATGGTAAAGAAGCGGTGGATATCTATAAGAACGCACCCGAATCTTTTGACATTATCTTAATGGATATAATGATGCCGGAAATGGATGGATATGAGGCAACTCGAATGATTCGTGAAATGGATTTAAATGTTCCAATTGTGGCGATGACAGCCAATGCGTTTATGGAAGATAAAATAAAGGCTAAAAAAGCAGGTATGAATGCACATGTATCCAAACCTTTAGATAAAGATATACTGATTCGAGTTATATCGAAGTTGTGTGGTTATAAAAACGTATAGTGTTTTTAAATTAAAACGATAATTAAATCGAATAAATAACTATATAAGTTAGAAAAACGATGGCATGTTAAAATTTTGTATGTATAATGAATTTGATATTATCGATTGGCAAATTCAGTGAAAGCTTGAGATGTAAACATGCTGACCAATATAGTATTTTAAAGCAATTGATAATAGTTCTTTTTCGATTATGGATATGCATTAGAGTACAAAAGAGTTTCTGTGGCATGAACAAGAAACTCTTTTTGCGTTGAAGAAAGAGAAGAAAAGATTATGAAGAAAAAATGTGGAGGATTATTTAAAGAATTTGTAAAGGCAATCGTAAAACATACGATTGTTTTTATTTTGTGCAAATAAACTAAATAGAAATATTGTTTAGCTTCATGACTTATCATTTTCTTTTGAGTATGATAATTATATAAAAGTGAAGTTTTTTGACTTTGAAGAAAGTGCTTTTTAGTTGCCACGGCAACATATTTTAATCTTCATAAGGCACTTTATATAAAGGATAATAAATGAAATTAAGAGGATTTGTGCACCTTAAATGCACCTTTTGGATAACTTCATCAACAAATCAAATTAGAGAAAATTTAAATTGTGTGTCTATACTTGGATTGTTGTTAATGTTTTAACACGGATTCATAGTATTGTAAAAGCTGGTTTAAAAATCGTGATTGTAAAAAATCAATTCATCTAAAAAAGAATTATAAAAGTCTTTTACAATATTTATGTATTGATTCCAGTTAAAAATACGGTCGAAAATAAAAAAATATGATTGAAATCACGCATAAAATCAGTCATAAATAAATACGATTGTTTTTATGCGTGATTATACATATAATATAATTAATAAAAGTGGAAAGGAGTCTATATGCGAGAAACAAGAATACTAGAATTTAAAGAAAAAATTACGAATACTTTTCTAAAAACAGTGAGTGCCTTTTCGAATTATGATGGTGGAGTGATTCTTTTTGGTGTGGATGATGATGGAAATATAAAAGGTTTGTCTAATGCGAAACAAGCTTGTTTAGATATTGAAAATAAAATCAATGATAGTATTTCGCCTCAGCCAAACTATACTTTAGAAATCCAAAATAATGAGCAAACGATAAAATTAAGTGTAAAGAGTGGTCTTCAGAAACCGTATTTGTATAAATCAAAAGCATATAAACGAAATGATACATCAACAATAGAAGTAGATACATTAGAGTTTTCAAGACTTGTCTTAGAAGGAAAAAACATTCGGTTTGAAGAATTGCCTTGTAAAGATCAAAAGTTGTCTTTTGAAATTTTGCAAAGTAATCTAAAAGAGAAAATTCAGATTGAAACTTTTAATAAAGATACTTTAAAGACATTAAACCTATATGATGACGTGAATGGCTTTAATAATGCAGCTGGTCTTTTAGCGGATAAAAATCATTTTCCCGGAATTGATATTGTGAAATTTGGAGAAAATATCAGCATTATACAAAAGAGGATTACTTTTGAAAATACATCCGTCTTGGATATATATGAAAAAGCTCTTAGTGTATTTAGAGATTATTATCAATATGAAGTAATTCAAGGAGCTGATCGAAAGATGGTGGAAAAGATACCTGAAGCTGCATTTAGAGAAGCTGTTGCGAATGCTTTGATTCATCGAGTATGGGATGTGGATTCACAAATTAGAGTATCAATGTATGATGATCGAATAGAAGTTGTATCTCCAGGTGGATTACCATCTGGAATCACAGAGGATGAATATTTATCAGGAAAACTTTCGGTTTTAAGAAACAGAAATCTTGCGAATGTATTTTACAGATTGGGGTTTGTAGAAATATTTGGAACAGGTATTACAAGAATCAAACAAATCTATTCTGAAGCATCGGTAAAACCAAGTTTTGAAGTATCAGAAAATGCGATTCAAATTGTTCTTCCAATATATGAAGAGAATGCGAATTTAACGGAAGATGAAAAAGTAGTGTATAAACTTTTGAGTAGAAATATGTTGAAATCAATGAGTGAAATTGCACCATATATATCATTCGGTAAATCCAAAACAACAAAGTTATTGAAAGATATGGAACAAAAAGGTGTAATCGCAATTGAAGGTAAAGGTAAAGGAACGAAATATAGAATTAAATAAAATGAAAACATTTGATGACTTGCTTGTGCAACAATTGCAGGATGAAGAGTTCAAAAAAGAATACGAAGCTATTCAACCGGAAATGAATGAAATTAGAGCTCGTGTAGATGTTAGAACTTCGCAAGAAAAATAAATATGGCAGTTGGTCAATTTTAGGCTAACTGCTTTTTAAAGTCAGTTGAGATGGTACTAATATTGTGCAAAAGGATGATTTTGTGTTCTTTTAGAATGCTAAATTGTATCTAATTCAACGAAAATAACACGTTTTAGATCAAATAGGAACTATTGAACATAATTCACAATGTTTTCACATTGAAATTTTATAATTAGAAGTGCTACTGGATGTAGTAATGGTGAACCCTCTGAATTAAAAAAAGAAATCTGCTTGAGTTCTCGGCAGATCCTTCGATTTTTTTGCAGGAGGACGTGTTGTATGTATATTTATCTATACATTGATGTTGCCATGGTTTTATTGGCTTTAGTTGAATTACTAAAAATCACATTGATTATTATAGAAAAATGTAAAAGACACTAGTTCACCCTCACCAATGGATTACTAGCGTCTTTTGACCTTAATTCAGAGTGACCACTGTATCCAGTAGTCTTTCTGTATTTGTATTATACCGATAAAGGAATGTTTATGCAAATGATGTTTTTGCTAGATGGAGTTTTCAACTTTAATATGATAAATTATATAAAAGTGAGGTTTTTTGACTATGAAGAAAGTGCTTTTTATTTGCCATGGCAACATATTCTAATATTCATAAAGTTCTTTATATAAAGGATAATAAAAGAAGTTAAGAGGATTTGTGCACCTTAAATGCACCTTTTGGATAGCTTCATCAACAACATGGCTTGGCTTAAATGCTGAGCTTTTTATTTATGCTTGTGCATAAATTATAAAAAATACTGAGCATAACTAGATAATCCGAAAATACAAATAATTTTTTAAGTTTTAGATATTAAAATATCCCTCTTCTACAAGATTTTGTCGACTTGTACCGGTTTTGTTTACTATTTTTTTTCTTGTGTGTAAGATTTACTTACCATAATATCACGGAGGCAAGAGATATAATGAACAACAGTTTTACCAGTAAATAAGCTATTGTGTCACATTTGGATGAAATCAATGGTTTGTTGTTATATGCAATATTAGATGAATGATTAACCAAGAATACAGATTTAAAAATGGGCTGAGTATATTAATGAAGAGGATTCCGTTTAAATTTATCAGTAGTCAGATACCTGGGATTTTTAGACGATGGAGAAACAAAAAAAGAATTTATTTGCAAAATAAATTGTATCGGAAATTATGTGGCTTTAATAAAAGTAATTGAAAAAAGGATCTTTTGATGATATGAGAAAATATGTTAATGCTGTTTTTCAGAATTTTGTAAAATATCTATTTGATATAAAAACTAATATTGGCATCATAATGTCAACATAAAATTCATCAAAATAGATCGTTTTATATTCACCAGTTTGAATCGCATTATTTAGTTTTCAAATGTATCAATTATGTCTTTCATTTTGTATTTTGAACCTACTGCATCAATGATGCTTTAGCAGAGTTAGAAATATTTCAAACATTTGATAAATTGAAAAAAAACCAATTGTGTATATTTGTAACACATAGATTGTCAAATATTGGTTCGTCGGATCAAATTATAGTTTTAGATAAAGGCGAAGTTATTGAACAAGGAGTTCATAAAGATTTGATTAAAAAGGATGTTAAATATAAAAAATTATTTGATACACAAGTTAGTCTATATAAAAAGGGAGGCATAGAAGAATGTTAGAAGTGAGAAATTTGTTCAAGGCATTAAACGGAAATGAAATATTAAAAAATATTAATCTTCAATTTGAAACAGGAGTTTATGGATTGTTAGGCGCAAATGGAGCAGGAAAAACAACATTAATTAAATGTTTGTGTAATTTATATGAAATTGATTCGGGGAGTATTTTGTATAACGGAATACAAATTAATCATTTAAAAAATAATCTAAGAGTAAACAATTCGTGTGCTAGTTGTAATGAAAAATAGAATTACAGAGTATATAATATAAGAGCCAATATTGAAACACATAAGCAGCTATTCGATTCAATATTTGGCGATATTCTCGAT
>ENA-OQIO01000425-OQIO01000425.1-human-gut-metagenome-genome-assembly--contig:-NODE-425-length-22882-cov-2.009053_pt1 | contig 22882 bp, 31 predicted proteins | sample MGYA00242573_ERZ504737 | MGnify/ENA primary metagenome ERZ504737 (study PRJEB26092, sample SAMD00036203) | human gut metagenome | host: Homo sapiens | study: EMG produced TPA metagenomics assembly of...
GCTCAACCGGCTGCTTGCCCCCTTCGGGATGCGGGTGGCCTGCTGACCGGCGGCATGAAGGCCGCCGCCCGCCGCACCACGCTGGCTGCCATCCGCAAGGACGAAGCCGACCTTGTGGTGGGCACCCACGCCTGATGAGCGAAGGGGTGGAGTTTGCCCGGCTGGGTCTGGCGGTCATTGACGAGCAGCACCGCTTTGGGGTGCGTCAGCGCGGCGCATTGGCCGAAAAGGCCGCGAACCCGCACCTGCTGGTCATGAGCGCCACCCCTATCCCCCGCACGCTGGGGCTGCTGATCTACGGCGACTTGGATATCTCCATTCTGGACGAGCTGCCCCCCGGGCGCACCCCGGTCAAGACCCGGTGCATCACCGGCAAACGGCGGCGAGACCTGTACCGCTTTCTGGACAGCGAGATCGACAAAGGGCGGCAGGTGTATCTGGTCTGCCCCGCCATCGAGGATGTGCCGGACGGCGGCTGAACGCCGTCAAGACCTACTACGAGGACATTGCCAAGACGCTGCTGCCCGACCGCCGGGTGGGGCTGATGCACGGCAAGCTGAAACCCAAGGAAAAAGCCGCCGTCATGGAGGATTTCAAGGCCGGGCGGTTGGACGCACTGGTGTCCACCACCGTCATCGAGGTGGGCGTGGACGTGCCCAACGCCAGCGTGATGGTGATTGAAAACGCCGAGCGCTACGGTCTGAGCGCCTGCACCAGCTGCGCGGGCGGGTAGGACGCGGCGCTGCCGAGAGCTGGTGCTTCCTTGTCAGCGATAACACCAGCGAGGCCGTGCAGAAGCGGCTGAAATTTCTCTGCTCCACCACCGACGGCTTTGCCGTGGCACAGTACGACCTGGAGACCCGCGGCCCCGGCGACTTTTTCGGCAGCCGTCAGCACGGTCTGCCCACCCTGCAGATCGCCGATTTGATGAACGATACCCGCACCCTGCACGCCGCCCAGAGCGAAGCCGCCGCATTGCTTGCCGCCGACCCGCTGCTGGAAAGCCCTGCCCACGCTTTGCTGGCCGCGCAGGTGCAGCAGATGTTCGACAAGGCCGGGCCGATGAACTAAAAAAGCGCTGTCACTCGAAAAATTCGTGCGACAGCGCTTTTCTTTACGTTTCCTTGCTCCCGACGATGCTTTGCAGGATGCGGGCGGTCAGGGCATCCAGCTTTGTTTCCAGTGCGGGCAGGTGCAGCAGGCGGTAGAGCCGCTGATACACGGCATCCACCGCGTAGCCCACCACGCGATCAGCAGCACCGCCGCCAGTCAGGTAAGCCAGCGAGGGCAGCAGCGCCCCGCCGAACCGGGGCAGGTCTACCAGTCGCCACAGCAGCACCCGGGTAAAATCGCTGTCGTGCAGCAGATACACCCCGAAGGACAGCGGTGCCAGCCGAAAGACCCAGCGCCGCCAGTAATCCGAGCGGATGTGGATATTCTGGAACAGCAGAAACATCGCTGCCGAAGCAATGACCGTAGCCAGTGCCTGATAGCCGTTGACGGTATTTACAAAACCGTTCAGGTGCAAAGCGTTTTCCACCCGCAGCGCCAGCATCCGGTTGAAAAGCCCCGCCGCCGAAGCTGCCAGATATGCCAGCAGACACAGCCCGCTGGGCACAGTCACCCGGTATTTGCGGAAATAGGCGGCAATAAAATACAGGATATAGAACCAGATAAAGCTGTATCCGTTATTTACAAAGGTCACATCCGTTGCCCAGTAGAACAGCGTGCCCCACACGCTTTGCAGCAGCAGCGCCACCAGCAGCAGGGTTTTGTACTGCCGCCTATTCAGGCTTTGCACCACCACGTTCAGCACCGGCACCGAGAGGTACAGTAAAAAATAGGCCGAGGCGAACCAGTAGCCGTTGGAGGTAAGGGGCAAAAGCGCCCGGAGCAGTTTGACCGCCGAAAGCGGGACTGCCCCCGCCTTGACTGCAATGCAGAAGGTAAGCATGGAGTAAAACCACACCTGTGCCCCGATGCGGAACAGTCGCCCGGCGCGGACAGCCCCCTTGCGCTCCGACAGATAATAGCCGGAAAGCATTACAAAGCAGTTGGTGGACACACGCGCCAGAACAAACAGCAGCCAGTAGATCCAGAATGCTGCCGACCCCTGTGGTGCCGCACTGCCCAGCCCGCCGTGCCCAATGCCGTGCATCAGAACGATCATCACCATACTGAGAATGCGCATCGTCTCAAAGCCGCTATGCCGTTTCTGCTCTTCCATACCCCGTTTTCCCCCTTACATTTCCCCTGTTTCCAGCTGCCGCAAAGCCTGCCGCACCTGCTGTTCCGGCCGCAGCCACATCTGATAGTAGTCCGCATTGTGCTGCGCCATGGCTAAGATCGCCGCCGGGTCTGCCAGCAGCTGCCGCAGCTGCTCCTCACACTCTGCCGGGGACGTATACGTTTTATAGTTTTTGCCCTCTTCAAAGCCGCCCGGCAGGGTGTACCGCAGCGGCTCGGTGACAATAGCGCGCCCCGCCGCCACATACTCGGCCAGCTTCCAGCCGGTAGAGCCGTGCAGTCCGGTAGAAGCAACGCAAATCTCCGTGTGCTGCATCCGGTGCAGGTAGGCGCGCTTGCCGGTCAGCTTGTCCGGCACGATCAGTTCCGGGCACTGCCGCCGGGCACAGGTGTTGTCGGACACGCCGCCGGTGAACTGCGCCGGGAAGGCGCTTTGCAGCCGGTGCAGCAGCTCGATGCGGTCTGCGTTCACCTGCCGCCACTCTGCCTGTAAGTCCGGGTATTGCTGCACCGCCGGTTCCTCCGGGTCCCACAGACGGGTCAGGAAGAGGATGCGCGGCTTTTTGCGCACCCGGGTCAGCCGGGCTTCAAAGTCCTGCGGGTAGCAGCGGGTGGAAAGCGCCCACTGCTTCAGGCGGCTCTTTGCGCTGCGCTCCGCTTCCAGCGGCGAGCCCGGACAGGTAACGTAATAGTTCAGCCCCAATGGCCGCAGCTTTGCGGAGATATCGCCCGGGAACTGCCGGTTCTTCTCCTCCGAAAAGGAACGTTTAAACACCACATCCGCCCGTTGGAACAGTGCCAGCACCGCCGCCGGGTCGTTGTAGAAGTAGCCGTCCATCAAATCGAATACCACCGTGCGGCCGTCGATCTCGGTTTCCAGCAGCGCTTCCCGGGCAAGGGGACTGCCCTGCCGCTCGTCCTGCACCCGCAGGGTCAGCTCCCCGCGCTTTGCCAGCAGGGTAAAGCCCGCCAGAATGCCGCTGACGTGCGCCGCCCCCTCCCGAGTGGCAAGTTTTATTGTGACCTTCATATTCCCTCCTATCGGTGGAACAGCCCGGTGCGCCGCTCACCCATGGGGATGACGTCACAGAACACACACCGGCTCTTGGTGGAAAGCTGCACATCCTTGTGGTAGCAGCCAAAAAACCATTTTTCGTAGGTCAGCTTGAGCAAGATTTCGTCCAGAAACAGGTGCAGACGGTTGCTTTCGCCAAGGGCAAGGGCGGTAAAATCCAAAAATCTGCTTGGTGCATCGTGGGTCAGCACATAATCTACCTTGTAGTCTACTGCCTCTAAGTTGCGGCGGCAGGTGTCGTACTCCTCGTCACTGGGCATCTCCTGCTTCCACCAGTTCACGCCCGGCTCCCGGTCGTCCTTATCCTGACTTTCCGCACCGCCGAAGCAGAGATAAGTCTTGCCCTCCAGCTCCAGCACGCTGCCCCGGCACACATGGTACACGTTGCCGCCAAGCTCTGTACTGCCGCCGAACAGTTCGGTCTCCGGGTACGTGTGCCAGCAGTCGTAATTTTCGTGGCTGCCGTCCAGAAACAGAATCGTGTAGGGGCGCTTGCGCAGCCAGTCCAGCCGCTTGCGCTCTGCGGCGCTGCCGTCCCACACAAAGCCGAAATCCCCCAGCACCACCACGGTGTCCTTCTTGCCCAGCCAGCGCAGCTTGCCCTGCTTGAAGCGCTGGATATCGCCGTGGGTATCCCCTGTAAGATATACCATTCCTGCCCTCCCTGCCGGAGCGAAAGAACGGTGTAAAACACCGCAAGGCTCTTGTAACGCCCCGGCAAACCTGTTATTATTATAGAACACAGCACACTTGCTGCAAAATTGATTTTCCGGTGCGCCGCACAGCGCAGCCGTATCTAGTATATTTTATCGCTTTTTAAAGGAATTGTCCACATGAAACGTATTTTTGCACTGGTTCTTTCATTTGTATTTCTGCTCAGCTGCCTTGTGCTGCCCGCCGGGGCCATGTTCGACCCCAGCCCGGTGTATCAGGTGCAGGCTGCAAGCGCCTATATCGTGAACACGGATACCAATATTATCGTCTATGATAAGGACAGCACAAAGCAGGTGTCTGCCGGCGGTCTGACCAAATATATGACCCTTGCCGTGCTGCTGACCAACTACGCTGACCAGCTGGACAGCACCTTCCAGATGCCCTTTGCCATCTCGGACTATGTTTACAACACCAACAACGCAGATATGCGCTCCAACGAGACTTTTACCTACCGCGAGGCCATGTACGCCATGCTTACCCGCAACGCCAACGAGGCTGCCATGGGTGTGGCGTACACCCTTTCCGGCGGCGATCTGGACGCTGGGTGGCGCAGATGAACACCCTGTCCCAGCGCATCGGCACCACTGCCAGCAGCTGGACGGACGCCTGCGGCATCGACAGCGGCAACACCACCTGCGCGGTGGATATGTACCTGATCCTGCGCTACCTGATGAGCTTTGACGCCTTTGTGGAGGTGTCCGGCGCGCCCAGCTTTACCATGCCTGCCAAGGAGAAGCATCGCTCCTCCTCGGTGCTGGTCAGCCAGAACGCCGCGCTGAGCAAAGCCAGCGGCGGCAGCTACTACCGCAGCGCCATGCAGGGCGGCATGTGCAATGTGACCGCCTTTAAAAACGATACCGGCACCCAGAGTTATGTTTCGTGGGGCAACAAGGACGGTGCCACCTATATCTTCTGCGTGATGGACAGCCCCGACAGCTGCGATACCCTTGGCTACGCCACCGCCGCCCCGCCCTGTTCGAGACGGTCAAACTGATGGACTGGGTATTCGACAGCTTTTCCATTCAGGCTGCGCTGGACACTGATTTGACCATTGCGGAGATCCCGGTCCGATATTCCTCCGACACCGACACCTTGCAGCTGTACCCCAACGACAGCATGATGACCCTGCTGCCCTCCACCAGCGACGGCACCGTCACCCAGAAATACTTCCATCTGCCGGACTACGTCTGTGCCCCCATCCAGCAGGGCGATGTAGTGGGCACGGTGGAGCTGAAGCTGGCAGGCGAGACCATCGGCGTGGTGGAGCTGATCGCCGGGCAGGATGTAGCCCGCAACCCGCTGCTATTCGGGGTGGACAAGGTGAAGGAGTTCCTGACCAGCCTGTACCTGAAGGTGGTGCTGGTGCTCAGCCTGATCGCCGCCCTGATCTACGGGCTGTGGCTGCTGTGCTCCAACTGGAACCGCCGCAAGCCCACCAAAAAGATCCACCGCCGCTATTGAGCAAAACAAAGCCCCGCACCAGATGCGGGGCTTTGTTCTGTATTGCGGCGCTTCAGGCGCGGTTTTCAAAAGTTCCGTCAGGCTGCGGAAGGTTTGGCCGTGGTTGCCGGTAACGGTCTCAGCGTGGAGCAGGCTGCTGAGAACGCTTTCCTCCACGCACTCTGCCACCGCCCGGAACAAAGGGTTGATGGCATCATCGTGGAGCAGGGTCATGGGCAGCAGGGCTTTCTCCGAGTAATGCGGCACCCGGTTGGCGGTGGTAAAGGCGATGACGATCTCGCCGCTGCCGTTGCCGCAGTAGGAACCTGTGCGGGAAAGCCCCACCAGCGCCCGGCGGCACAGCCGCCGCAGCTGCCGCTCACTGAGGGGGATGTCCGTAGCCAGCACCGTGATGATAGAGCTTATCCTCGTGGGGCGGGGATGCTGTCGCTCAGCAGGGTGTGGATGGGCGTGCCCGCCACGATGAGGTCATCGAACAGCGCATGGTTGGAGAGCACCAGTGCGCCCATGGTGTAGGGTTTGCCGTCCAGTTCCACCACCCGGGAGGCCGAGCCGATGCCGCCTTTCAGGCCGTGGCAGCGCATTCCCCGTCCGGCGCCTACGGCACCCTCGGCAAAATCTGCCTTGCAATCTGCCAGCGCGGCAAAAACGTGCTGCTCGGTCACATGAAGCCCCCGGATGTCGTTCAGGCCGCAGTCGTTGCACTCGCAGACCACCGGGTTCACGCTGCCGGTGGTCTCGCAGATGTCGGGGTTTTTCTCCAGCATATACTTTACCAGCGCGGTCTGCGCCGTGCCCACGCTGAGGGTGTTGGTAAACAGGATGGGCGTTTCCAGCGTGCCCAGCTCGTCGATCTGCACAAGGCCGGTGGTCTTGCCAAAGCCGTTGATGACATAGCTGGCCGCCAGCACTTTTTCGTGGAAAATATCCCCTTGGTGCGGCAGCAGCGCCGTTACGCCCGTCTGCACCACGCCGTCTGCCAAGGTGCAGTGCCCTACCGTCACCCCCGGCACATCGCTGATCTTATCCCGTGCACCTTTGGGCAGCGTGCCCACCTGAAAACCCCATTCGTTCCCTGCAGTGCCCATCGTAGCTCCTCCTTGCTTTTTTCTAAGGTGTATCATAGCATTTCCGCTGCCAAAAGTAAACCACTGTAACAAGCCGGGGCGGGCGCTGAAAAAGGGGCCGCTGCACAGCTATCTCCCTGTGCAGCAGCCCTTTGCTTTTTTACGCCGCAGTGCAGTGTCCCTCAGGAATGCTCCACCAGACGGAAAAGCCCCTTGAACTTTTCCCAGCAGGCCACCACCCGCTCCCGCGCTGCACAAAATCATTGAGGTGCCGCTGCATTTTCCGTCGGCCACGATCTTCTGAGCGCCGCATAGGAGACCAGAAAGTTTGCCAGCCACCCTGCCGGGACGGCAAGCCAGACAAAGGCAATGCCGAAGCGCGGTGCACAGAGCAGGGCAACGGACAGGCGAATGGCAAGGTTTACCATATTTGCAATGAGGAACGGGCGCATGATGCCAAGCCCGCGCAGCACGCCATCGGTCGCCATCTTGATGCCCATGAAGATGAAGAAGTAACCCAGCCACCGCATATAATCACCGGACACCTGATAGGCCAGCGCCGTTCCGTCTTTGCCCAAGAACAGCGAGGAGATCTGGGTGTGCAGGGTTTCAATGACCGCAAAGGCAATGACCGCAAAGCACAGGTCCAGCACCAGCGCAGCATGGTAGCCTTTTTTGAGGCGGTCGATCTTCTTTGCACCAAGATTCTGGGAGATATAGGGCGAGACTGCATTGCCGATGGAGACAAAGATCAGCGAGAAAACATTTTCTACCCGCATCGTTGCTGCATATCCGGCAAGCGCCTGTGTGCCGAAGGGGTTTACCACCGCCTGCACGATCATCATGCCGATGGACACGGTAGACTGCTGCAAGACCGACGGCACCGCAATGCGGAGCATGGAATACAGCTCCTGCCGGTCGAACCTTTTAAAGGGGCTTTTATACTGCCGCATCCGGTGCAGGAAGATCAAAAACGAAAACACCGCAGAAATGCCCTGTGCGATCAACGTGGCAAGTGCTGCGCCAAACACGCCCAAGCCAAGCCCCGCCACCATCCAGAGATCCATAAAAATATTCAGGATGGAGGAAAAGATCAGCAGACCCAGCGGGATCCTAGACTCCCCAATGGAGGTAAACATGGTGGAAAGAATGTTGTACATGAACAAAAACGGGAAGCCCACAAAATAGACCCGCAGATACAGCACCGCATCCTCCAGAATGTCGGCGGGGGTCTGCAAGCCGCTCATCATAGCACGGGAAAAGCTAAAGCCAAAAACGCCAAGGACAACGCTCAAAACCAGAAAGCTGAGCAGGGACGTTGACACGATGGTTTTCATTTTGCCATAGTTTTTAGCGCCAAAATAGCGGCTTACCAGCACACCGGCACCCACACCGGCACCCAGCGCCACACAGATAAAAACATTGGTCAGCGCAGCACAGGCACCGACAGCCGCCAGTGCCGAGGAGCCGACAAACTGGCCGACTATGATGGAATCTGCCATGTTATAGACCTGCTGAAAAAAGCTGCCTAGGATCATTGGCATTGCAAAAACCGTCAGCGCTTTCAGCGGCGCATCTGTGATCAGATATTCATCTTTCGACATGATCTATTTTCCTCCGAGCTGTGTTTCTCTCAATTTTTTAAATTTGCTCTGGCCAAGTATACCACGCTTTTTCCCTACTGAAAAGCTCCCGCTTGCATTCTCGCAAACTGCTTTTATAACGTCCCGTTTTCCTTTCTCTCGTCTTGACAAGCCCTTTTCTTCCGATTACAATACCAAAAAGAGCCGGCGGGCGGTCTTTTTGCTGCCTGCTGCCACAATCTTCCGGGAAAGGAACTTTTTCATGGAACCAAAAACAAAACAATCTCTGCTCGTTACCGTGGTAGGGGTAACGCTTTTTGTAGCGCTGCTGCGGCTTTCTGACGTTCTGGCCTTTGCCGCAAAGCTGATAGATCTGGTACTGCCCATTCTGGCGGGCGGCATTCTGGCGCTTTTTATCAACGTGCCCATGACCGGTCTGGAAAAGCGGCTGAACCGCCTGTTCGGCAAGGCCAAAAAGCAGCCCTCGGCGAAAGCATCCACCTTCTCAGCTTTTTCATCACCCTGCTGGGCGTTGTGCTGGTGCTGGTATTGGCGCTGACCCTACTGATCCCGGAGCTGGTGCAGTCCTTCCACAGCCTGTATGTGCAGATCGAGGCCAATATTCCCCGCTGGACTGCCTATCTCAACGCACAGGATGCTGACATGGGCTGGCTGATGAACTGGCTGGAGGGCATCAACTGGGAGCAGCTGCTGCACAAGGTCACCGCAAGCATCGACACGGTGCTGGTCAATGCGGTAGGGGCTGTCTCTGCCACGGTGAATATCGCGATCACCGCCTCGTTTGCGCTGATCATCTCCGTCTATATGTCCCTTAGTACGGAGAGCCTCGGCCACCAAGCCCGCACGCTGGTGTGCGCCTACCTGAAGCCTGCCCACGCCGCCGGGGTGCTGAAGTTCTGCCGGCTGTTCCGGCAGTCCTTTGCAAACTTTTTAACGGGACAATGCAGCGAGGCAGTGATTCTTGGCGTTCTGATGGCTCTTGCATTTTCCGTTTTCAAGATCCCCTACGGCAGTCTGGTGGCGTGCTCACCGCCATCTGCGCCATCATCCCTATGTGGGTGCACTGATCTCCTGCGTGGTCAGTGTGTTCCTTGTGCTGTTGGTAGACCCTGTGCTGGCGGTGCGCTGCCTGATCGTGTACCTTGCCGTGCAGTTTGTTGAAAACCAGTTCATTTATCCCCGTGTGGTGGGAAAATCCGTGGGGCTTTCGCCGCTATACACCCTTATTGCCGCCATGATCGGCGGAAAGCTTTTTGGCATCATCGGCATTATCTTCTTTATCCCCCTGACAGCGGTGGTCATCGAGCTTGTAAAAGAGGACACCTTTCGGCGTCTGCGCGCAAAAGAGCCCCTGCAATAAAACAGCGTGCCCGGAATACCATACCCCCTGATATCCTTCCCCGGTGTCAGGGGTATTTTTATGCCGTGCAGCTGCAAAGCACGCGGTTGTTCGCCCTTTTCCATGCAAAATCCTTCAAAAAACAGCTTGAAACACTTTTGTTACAATGATACAATATGATTGTTATTTTATGGGAAAATCGGCGTATGCCCCGTGCGGACAGGCCGCGAGCGTAGGGGTTCCTGTGGGGTGTGTAAGAATCGCTAAGGTAGCACTGCGCTCCTGCACTTGCGCAGTACTGCCTTCCGAAAATGTGAGGAAAGTATATTTATATGATAAAAAAGATCTCCCGCCGCTCCTTTTGCAGGCTTGCAGCGTTGCAGCTGCCACGGCAGCGCTGACCGCCTGCGGCGGCGGCAAGGCTGAAAGCAAAACAGCAGATGCGCACGAAGCCGTCACCTTTATGGCACCTTATAAGGAGATAGAAGCCTTTATTGAGCAGGTGCACAGCGTTTACCCGGAAGTGAACATCGAGGTCGTGCCATACAGCGGCGATAACACCACCACCTGTTTGCAGAATATGTTTGCGGCAGGCGACCTGCCGGACGTCTGCACCTTGACCTACTACGACCCCCAGATCGATCTGGTCTCCGACAAACTGCTGGACCTTTCCGGCTACGATTTTACGGATAACTATGTGGAGTCCCGTCTGCAGGACGTGTTCGACAACGGTGCCATCTATCTGCTGCCCTCGGTTTACAACTGCTACGGCATCACCTACAACAAGACCCTGCTGCGAGAACACGGCTGGGAGCTGCCCAATTCTTTCGCTGAGCTGGAAGTGCTGGCTGCAAAAGCCAAGGAAGCCGGGTCGATCTCTGCCTGCCGCAGATCCAGTACCCGGGCTACGGTTTCCAGTATCTGTGCAACATTGCAGATGCCGATTTCCTTGGCACACTGGACGGCAGACTGTGCAGAAGGATTATCTTTCCGGCAAGGCAAACGTCAGCAGCACCCCCGGCATGATGCAGGCAATGGCGTATGTCAAAAAGTGGAAGGACATCGGGATGCTGAACGACTCCGGCGATGCTCTTGACGACAATGTGACCCTGCAGAGGATGGCCGAGGGGAATACCCTGTTTTTGATCGGAAACACCAACGGCATTGTGGAGGCAGACGGCAACGCCGATAAATTCGGCCTGATGCCCTATCTTTCCGAGGACGGCACCCAGAACGTTTTTTGTGCTGAATGTGAACCGCTTCTACGGTCTGAATAAAAAGCTGAAACAGAACCCCCAGAAGCTGGAAGATGCGCTCAAGGTGATGCGTGTGCTTTCCACCGTTGCAGGCACCAGCGCTCTGCAGCCCGCAACGGCGCTGAAAAGCAGCCTGTTGCCCTTCAAGGGTGCAAAGGCAGACGGCACCTACTATGCCGACATCGCCGATACCCTGAACGCAGGCAACACCGCGCCCTTTATCTATTCCGGCTGGGAAAACACCTTCGTGACCACCGGCCTTAAAATGCTGGACTTCATGAAGGGCAACGCCACCATGGAGGATGTCATCCGTCAGCTGGACGAGGATCAGGACAGTGTGGTGAACAACACCCCGGATGTCATCACTACCGTTACGGAGGAGCTTTCGCAGCAGGACTGCGCCATGCTGGTAGGCCGCTGCTTTGCACAGGCTACCGGCAGCGACCTTGCGCTGGTCTCGCTGACACATGGATCCCCGGCAACCCCACCGAGCAGAACCACCACGGCGTAGCGCCAAGCTGTACGCCAAGGGCATTACGGATTACGACCTTTCGGTCATTCTGCCCACCGGCTGGAACCGCACCATCCAGACCGTCACCCTGACCGGGCAGCAGATCAGCGAACTGCTGGCTTCTGGCTACGATGCCTACGGCAACGGCAAGGGCTACCCCTATGTGCTGGTAAGCCCGGTGCAGCCGGAGGCGGGCAAGACCTATCAGGTTGCCATCTGCGGTGTGAGCGACCGGCTGGCTGCCGAAGCAACGGTGACAGACAGCGGCGTGGTGGGCATGGATGCCGCAAAAACCTTCTTTGGTGCTTACACCACCATCAGCCGGGCAGACACCGCATGGAGTTGAATAAAACGGACAGGAGATACTGGATGTGAACAACAAAATCTATAAAAAGCTGTTTGTGGGCTTCGGCTTTGTCAGCATCGTGTTGATCCTGACCCTTTTTGTCATGAGCCAGACCTACATCCAAAACCTTGTCTACCACGAGCGTCTGAGCCAGATGGAAGAGGTCACCCACCAGATGTTCCACAGTCTGGAGGATGTGATCGACAACCACTGGGACGAGGTGGATGTGCAGTGTAATTATTTGTACAACACCCCGCTGGAGACCGATACCGATCTCTACCGCTATCTGAAAAAGCTGTCGGAGCTTTCCAATTACCATGAAAAACAGATCGAACTGATCGCCGTGGACTCTGCCGGGCGTTATTATACCGAGTATGGCCGCACGGGTCTGCTGCGGGAAATGAACTATCTGGAAAACGCGCCGCAGCGGGTCAGCTATGTTTCCAATTCGCTGACCGTGGACGACTCCCGGATGGTGTTTCTGGAACAGCTCTCCACCCCCATCACACTGCAAAGCAGAGAGAAAGAGATCACCCTGCGCTACTTTGGTATTTCGCAGAGCATGACCCAACTGAACGATTATTTCCGCTGCGACGCCTACGAAAATAACAACAGCGTCTATGTACTGGACAACAACGGTTTCAAGCTGTTCAACGCCAATGATACCGAGCTGTTGAAGGGGCACAACGTATACACCGTGCTCTCCCAGATGTCCTATCTGCACGGTTCTTCCTTTGCAGTAGCAAAGGAGCGGCTTGCCCGCACAGGCTCCTGTTATTCCAACGCTGTGCTGGACGGAACTGAGTATTACTACGCCCTGAAGCAGATGGAAAACGCCCAGTGGACGCTGGCGTTCCTTGTTCCGGCAGAATATGTGGCCGTGAATACGCAGAAGCTGGTCAATATCGTCATGGCCGTTATTGTAGGCTTTGCAACGGTGTTTTCGATCATGGCAGTCATCGCTGGCTGGTTCCTTTTGCGGGAAAAGCAGCAGCGGGAGCTGCAGGCTGAAAAAAAGACGAACCTCCGTCTGGAGCAGTATAACGTCCAGCTGACGCAGGCCAACGACGAGATGCGGCGGGCGCAGGATGCTGCCGCCGAGGCGCTGCAGTCCGCCGAGCGTGCCAGCAAAGCCAAGACAGACTTCCTCTCCAACATGAGCCACGATATCCGCACCCCCATGAACGCCATTATCGGCATTACCACCCTGATGAAAAACGAGCTGCACGAGCCGGAAAAGCTTGCCGAGCATCTGGGCAAGCTGGAAAGCTCCGGTCAGCTGCTGCTGGGCATCATCAACAATATTCTGGATATGAGCCGCATCGAGAGCGGCAAGACCACCCTGCATGTGGAAAAGATGAACCTGCCCCAGCAGATCAGTCAGCTGGACAGCATCATCCGGCAGCAGGCAGGTCAGCGCAGTCAGACCTTTACGGTAAGCACCAATCTGCAGCACGAAAACGTGCTGGCCGACCCCAACCGTCTGAATCAGGTGCTGATGAACATCCTCTCCAATGCGGTCAAGTATACGCCCACCGGCGGGCACATCCGTTTGGAGGTGGAAGAGCTGCCCCGGAACGAGCACTACGCCCGGTACCGCTTCGTGGTGCAGGATGACGGCATCGGCATGAGCGCGGACTACCAAAAGACCCTCTTTGACCCTTTACCCGTGAGGAGCGCTCCGGCACCAACAAGGTGCAGGGCACGGGTCTGGGTATGGCGATTACCAAAAGCGTCATAGACTGATGGGCGGCTCCATCAGCGTGGAGAGTGCCACCGGTAAGGCACCCGCTTTGAGGTGGTGCTGGAATTCCCCATTGATACCGAAGCGGACACGGTGCAACAGGCGCAGGCGCTCCCGGAGGAAGAAGAGACCACTTCTCCCCTGTCCGGCATGAAGTTCCTCTGCGCCGAGGATAACGCCATCAACGCCGAGATTCTGCAAATGCTGCTGGAAACAAAAGGCGCAAGCTGCACCATCTGCCCAACGGTCAGGAGATCGTGGATGCCTTTGCCAGCGTCAAGCCCGGCGATTACGACATGATTTTGATGGACGTGCAGATGCCGGTGATGGACGGCCTGGAAGCCACCCGCCGCATCCGCAGCGGCGAAAACCCGCTGGGACGCACCATCCCCATCCTTGCCATGACCGCCAACGCCTTCCTTGAGGATATGCAAAAGAGCAAGGAAGCCGGCATGGACGAACATCTGTCCAAGCCTGTAGACATCAGCGCACTGGAACAGGTGGTAAAGCGCTTCCGCGTTACCCCCCCCCGAAAATAAATAGCGGTATACAGCGCTTTTGTCGCAAAGCGCCGCATAACCTTGCATAAAAAAACTGCTGCCCCTTTGCCCGGACGCTTTGGCATCCGGTACGGGGCAGCAGTTTTTGCGTTATAGAAGGAGCTTTCCCCTCAGATGGGCATGGTCTGGTAGAACCAGTCCGAAATGGCCTTGCGGGTGTCGGCGAAGAACTTTTTCACCGGGCAGGCGGCATCCCGGGCTTCCTGTTCCAGATCCGTGCCTGCGGGGAAGTTGCGGATGACGGTATACGCCACCGACTGCGGCGGCAGCGACATCATCACAGCCGGGTCGTGCACCACGCAGATCTGCTCGCCTACCGCAAGGGTAGCGGGGTCGGAGGTGGTCTTTTCGTCATGGTCCTGCCAGACGGTGCTGTCGGTAACGATCATCTGATAGGTCTCCTGCTCTTCCGCAGTCACCAGAATGGACTCCACCTTGCCTTCCACGGTGCGGCTGACACCCTCTACTACACCATAATAGTAGAGCTTCTTGGAAAACAGCGCCGAAGCAGAGGGCAGCACGCTGACGCTGAGCAGCAGCACCGCAAGCAGACAAAAGAGCGATCGATAGGTCTTTTTCATAGAAAACCTCCATTTTTCATGTTGCAGCGGAGCGCCCGGCGCTCCCGGATGCCTTATTTTACCATAACTACCGTCGGATTTCTATATCCGGCTTAACTGGCCACGGAAAATCAACTTTTACACAAAAAGGACTGCCGTGCAAAACAGCGCACAGCAGTTTTTTTTTGCTTTTATCGGTTTATTTGCTGATGGAAAGGGTGCCGAAAGCAGTCTCTTCAAAGTGGCTGCTGTACAGCTCCTGCATCAGTTTGATGAGCGAGAGGGTGTCCTCTGCGCCGGCGGTCTCGTAGCAGGAGTGCATCGCCAGCTGGGGCAGGCCGATGTCCACGCAGTTCATGGACACCTGTGCCATCGCCAGATTGCCCAGCGTGCTGCCGCCCACCTTATCGGAGCGGTTTGCAAAGTACTGCAGCGGCACACCGGCGCGGGCAGCCAGCTCCCGGGCAGCGGCAACGCTCATGCCGTCGCTGGTGTACTTCTGACCTGCGTGGGTCTTGATGACCACGCCCTTGTTCATGTAGGTGCAGTTGTTCACATCGGTGTGCTCCGGGTGGTTGGGGTGCACGGCGTGGGCGTTGTCGGCGCTGACCATAAAGCTGGAAGCCACCGCGCGGTGGAAGTCCTCGTCGTTGCCGCCAAGGCTCTGGGCAATGCGGTGCAGCACATCGTACAGGAAGGTGGAAGCTGCGCCCTGCTTGGTGCCGGAGCCGACTTCCTCGTTATCAAAGAAGGCCGCCACGCCGATGGAGCGGGCGTTCTTGGCGGTCAGCAGACCTTTCAGGATGCCGTAAACGCACTGCTGGTCGTCCAAACGGCCGCAGGAGATGAACTCCTCGTTGCAGCCCCAGACGGTGGCCTTTTCCCGCACATAGAGGAACAGGTCGCTGCCAAGGATCTGCTCCTCGGACACCTGCAGCTCCTCTGCGATCAGCTTTTTCAGCGCGCCCTCCTCGCAGGCGCCGCCCAGCACAGGCAGCATATCCACCTGCTTGTTGAAGGAAGCCTTATCGTTGACCTCGCGGTTCATGTGGATGGCAACGCTGGGGATCATCAACAGGTCGCGGTCCAGCGCCACCAGACGGGATACGATAGCGCCGTTCTCCTGCACCAGCACACGGCCCGCCACAGACAGCGGACGATCCATCCATGTGGCGCAGATCATGCCGCCGTAGCCTCGGTGTTCAGCTTGGTGTAGTTCTGCCCCATGTGGATCTCGGCGTTCTCCTTGATGCGGAAGCAGGGAGAATCCGTATGGGCGGCGGCAACGTTGAAGCTGTAATTTTCCAGCTGGTCGCCCATGCGGAAGGCGATGATGCTGGAACCGTTGCGGCAGACAAAATAGTCCTTGCCGGGTTCCAGCGCCCACTTGCGGCTTTCCAGCAGCTCGGCAAAGCTGCTTTCAACAGGATATCCCGCACAGCGGCGGTGGTGTGGTATGCGGTGGGGTTGCCGTCGATGAAGGACAGCATTTCACGGACTTCGGATGCGATCATAAAAATAAACCTCCTTGGGTGTATCTGAAAAGAGCCGGTCAGTGCTGACCGGCCCTTTTTTAAGCATATTCAGGTTACTTTTTAACAGCGGTCTGCTCGCGCTTTGCAAGGGCGGGCAGAATGAATCCCAGCACGGTCAGCACCACGGGGGTGATAACGTTCAGTGCAAAGGTGAAGGGGTCCTTGTCGTACATACCCAGCACGCAGCACACGGCGGTAACGGCAAAGCACCAGCCGCCGAAGAACTTGGCCACGGCCTGATTCTTGACAAAGCGGTACTCGGCAGGATGGTATCGTAGGCGTTGCGCAGGGCGATGTAGGCGGCAAACACCCACAGGTAGCGCATGGGCATACACACAGAGTTCAGCTTGGTCAGCTGGCGCAGAACGGCAGCAGCACCGGGCACGAAGGACTGTGCCAGAATGATGGAGCCGGACAGCACAGCCACCATCTTGATGCCGTTGCTGTGCACGCCGTGGGCGTTGACCTTGTGCAGAGCCTGCGGGATGAACTGCTTGGTGTGCTCGTTATCCAGCAGCATACGCAGCGGTGCGTCGATGCTCAAGATCAGCACGGCGAGCTGGCTGATGACGTTGCACAGGGCGTAGATGATCATGAACAGATCGCCCACATGGTAGTACTGACCCAGCTTCTGGAAAGCCCAGTAGGAACTGTTGGCGACATAGGCGTTGAAGCTCTCTGCGCTGGCGTTGATGACGGCGGGGTCGAACATACGGCTCATGGCCAGCGTGCCCAGAATGGCGCAGGTGACCACCATGACGGCCAGCGTGATCATGCCGCGGGGGAAGCCCTTGCTGGGGTTCTCGACCTTATTGACGTAGGGAGAGATCTTCTCGCAGCCGCCCACAGCGAACACCAGAATGGACAGAGACGTGAAGTAGGTGACGTTGAAGTTGGGAATGAGGCTGCTGAAACTCAGGTTGGCGTGGACGTACTCTGCCGTGGGTTGATGGCCGGGGCAGCGAACATCATCACGATGTACAGCAGGGACATGACAAAGGTGCAGGTGCCTGCGGCGGTCAGCAGCTTTTTCAGGGGGTTCAGACCCAGACTTGCAATGTAGCAGCCCAGCAGCAGGATGCAGAAGGTAGCCAGCTGGATGTAGCGGGTGGGGAAGGAATCGTAAGTCTCCGCATTGCGGAAAACTGCCCAGCTCAGCGCTTTCAAAAAGCCGCTACCCTTGCTGGCGATGTAGGTAATGTGGCAGGCCCAGTAGGTCCAACCGGCGTAGTAGGCCAGCTTGGCGTTAGTGGTCTGGTGCAGCCAGGAGCTGACGCCGCCGCCCTCGTTTTTAAAGGCAGAGCCCAGCTCACCCACCATCAGCGCATAGGGGATGAAGTACAGGACAAACATGAAGATCCAGCTGAAGATGACCTGCGGACCGTTAAAGTACACAAAGCCGTTGGTAATGTTGCCGAAGCCCCAGACCGTAGAAAAGGCCATAAAGGCAAGGGTGAGCCACGAGATCTTTGTGGCTTTTTCTTTGTTAGACATGCGGACAATTCCTCTCTTTCTTTTCCACACAGGGCGGAAGTTCCTGTAAGAAGGCCAAGGTTCCGCATATATTTCGCAATTTTACTAAAAATATAGCAGTACTCGACCAATCACTTTGATAGTATAGCATAATTGCAGATTGTAGACAATCTGCAATTTTCATAAAATGATTGGTCAAAATTTAGACGGTCAGCCAAATTCCCCTTATTTTGCTGCTTCGTCCGCTGCCTGTACGGCGCTGTTTGCGCTGCGCATCCGCTCCATGGGCTCCATGTAGTGGGCGTAGACGGCGCGGCAGGCAACCTCGGTGTCGCCGCTTGCCAGCGCCTCGTACAGCTTGGTATGGATGCCGTTCTGCCGCTGCGCCAGTGTCTCGTGGTTAGAGCCGCTGTTCGCCCCAACAAGCAGGTTGCCGTAGTTCAGGTCGTCCCAGAATTTCAGCAGTCTGGGCAGCCCTGCCCGCTGCACGATGACCGCATGGAAGCGGTTGTCGTTCTCCACGATCTGCGAAAGATCCCCCGGCCGGACATTGCGCATCTCCTCCAGAATGCCGCGCAGGGTGCGCAGATCCTCCTCCAGGAATTTGCAATCAAAATAGCGCAGTGCCGTCATTTCCAGATTTGCCCGCAGCAGGTAGATCTCGTAGGCGTCCTCCGGCTTCACCCGGCGCACCGAGCAGCCTACATTGCGCGAATACTCGACCATGCCTCCTGTTCCAGCTGCCGCAGCGCCTCCCGGATGGTGCCCGGCTGGAGCCAAACTCCTCGGCCAGTTTCTGCTCGGCCAGCTTTACGCCCGGCTGTAATTCCCCGGTAAGGATCTTGCTCCTGATGGCAGAGGTGATACTTCCCGTAAAGTCTGAAAGCAAATTCGCCCATGACTTTTATCCCCCTTTTTTCTTCTATACGTTCTTTTTTTGCCGCACGCAGTCCGCAGCCGCTGCCAGTGCAGCCGCAGGCCTGTATTGCGTGCGCCTTATAAGGATACCACGAAATGGTAGAAAAATAAAGTTTTCTGGCAAAAACAGGTACTTTCTCCCCTCTCCGTCGTCGAAAGCCTGAACACAAAAAATGCCCCCGGAGGCTTATTGCAGCTCTCCGGGGGCATCCTATATACGTTATGCCTTGACGCACACGGTCAGCATTTACTCGATCTCGATCAAATTCGGGTTCTCAGGCAGAGCCTTTGTCTGCTGAGGAGCGGGCAGCTGGATGTGCAGGACACCATCCTCGAACTTTGCGTGGATGTCCTCCTTCTTCACCTCGCCCACATAGAAGCTGCGGGCGCAGCTGCCGGAGAAGGTCTCGCGCCGCACATAGCGGCCCTTGTTGTCCTTTTCGTCATTGCTGTGGCTGCGCACTGCCTGAATGGTCAGGTAGCCGTCGTTCAGATCCATCTGAACGTCTTCCTTCTTGCAGCCCGGCAGGTCAACGTCCACTTCGTAGCCGTTGTCCGTCTGCTTGACATCGGTCTTCATCATGTTTGCACCGCGCTTACCAAAGGTGTCGCGGGCTTCGCGGTTCATCGCACGCTCCAGTGCACCCTCGTTCCAGAACGGATCAAAGAAATCATCGAACAGGTTCTCATGAAAAACAGTCGGCATAAACATAAAACATACCTCCAATCCCGGCGTTCGGGTCGGGGCAAAAACTTTGAAGCGTCCATTCGGAAAGCTTTCCGGGGAACCTTGCGGCTCTCCTTTTGCCCTTCCTCCTGAGCACGCCACTGTTATAGCACAATTATTTAGCACTGTCAAGCGTAGAGTGCTAAAATTCATAAAAGAATAATACTTTTGTCACAGCTTCTGCGATTTCTTCAAAAATACCGCGCAGCAACGCGTTTATTATATTGCAAGCGGAACAAGCATCCCTTGGATATACCCCGCAAAATACGCAATGCCTGTGCTTACAGCAATGCAGACGCCCCACAAGACCCATGCGGCAAGCTTTTTGCCGGTCAGCCTGTAAATGGCGTTCCAATACTCCATATTGCACCATACAAGCGCCGCCGAGAACAAGACCGAAAACCACTGCGCACGGAAGGACAGTTCCATGCTGATAAGCAGATAATTCGTCAGCGTATAAAACAGGCTTCTGCCCACGATCTCCGGCACGCTTGAATGCTTTTGCTGCATATCAGTCACCCGTCTTTCCGTTCAAACCCCAGATAACGCGTGCCCTGAAAGCTCAGCTTTCCGGTATCGCCCTCGACAAGCATTCCGTAATCCGAACCATCTACTTCCAGTTCCATGCGGTCACCGCTTTCTACCTGAAAGGTGGCATAATAGGTAGTGAACGTATGCGACATCGTATTGTCCGTATGATGGCGGGAAACGTTCGTCCGCTTGGCCACCACAGTAGACGGGACGGTAAGGCGCGGGGACGCATTATTTTTGCCCCATCTGCGCAGGTTGCTCACCACGGTAAACAGGATCATGCCCAGCACCACCAGAAACACCAGCGGGAACAGGATGCTGAACAGCGCGTCAAACCCACTATAAAACATTTTAGCCCTCCAAAATTTCCTCCAGCAGCTGCTTTACGTCCTCCAGAAAAGCGTCCTCGCCGAGGGTGTTCACCTTAAAGAACACCGCCTGACTGCCGCCCGCTGCAATGGCCGACAGTCGGATAGACTCGTCCCCGTTCTGGAACAGGGTCAGCGTCAGGCTGAGGCGGTTGCCGCCCACCATGCTGTACCGCTCAAACACCCGCACGCTGCACCGGGCGCTGCCCTCCTTGAAATCGCTGCCGGCTTCCAGCTCTGCCGACCAGCTGCTGTCCGGGATGGCGTGTTCCAGCTTGCAGAGCAGGGTATCGAAGTTCTGGTTGCGGATGGTCTTTTCAAAAATAGCCATAGCTTCCTCCTTTTGCAAAATGCAGTCCCTTTACCCTGAATACGAATAAAAGCAGGCAACTATTGCAGCGCCCGCCCTTATTTTGCTGCGGTCAAGCTTTCTTTTTTGCGCAACTTGGGTGCGGTGGCGGTGTAGCTCATATCCAACACCAGACGGAGCTTATCCTCTGGGGCGCTGCCGTCCAGCGCGGCGGTGATCCAGTTTTCCTTGTTCATGTGGTAGGCAGGGTAAAAGCCCGGTTCTGCCGCAGGGAGCCGATGAGGATGGGGTCACATTTCAGGTTCACGATATCCACCGGCTGCTGCCCGGGCAGACCCAGCTTGCTTTTGGGCACGGTGGTGACCAGTGCAAACCACTTGCGGTTTGCTGCATGGCGGAACACCGCCGACTCCGGGGTGTCCATCCACGGATAGTCCGGCTCTACGCTGTAAGTATCAAAAATGAGCTGTTCCAAGCCCTTGCGGTCCATGGGCTCGCCCCTTTACGGCTGCTGTGCCAGCAGCTGCGCCAGCACATCCTCCGGGCGGGGGGTGTGGTTTTGGTATTTTGCCCGCAGCGGAGCTGCGGCGTTGTCCATGATATAGGGCACGCCCACCACGTCCAGCATGGTCTCGTCGTTGTAGTTATCGCCAAAAGCCATGACCTGTGCGGGATCGATGCCAAGGATGCTGCACACGCACTGCACCCCGATGCCCTTGTTGGCAAAGGTGGTATCGATCCAGAACGGCCCCGCCACGGCGCAGTTGGCCTGCTTCCAGCGGGGCACAAAGCGCTCCACATAGTTTTCCACGCCCTCGTGCAGGTACACCGACACCTTGGTGATGTCCTCCGGCACCTCGGCGGGGCTGTGAATGATCTGGTAGTGGTTGCCCACGAACTGCACCCGCTGCAGCATGCCAAGACCGCGCTCCATCAGGTAGGCGGTGTTCTGGCCGGAGAGCATCACCTCGCCCTGCCCCTCGCTGCGGGTCCACATATCGTTGGCAATCTCCTCTGCCAGCGCCCGCGGCATGGGATTTTTGGCGATGCACTGTTCTTCCTGAAAGATGGTGCCGCCGTTTTCACAGATAAACACACAGCAGTCCGCCACCGGTGCAAAAAGCTTGCGCAGGCTGGTATACTGCCGCCCGGAGGCCGGGCAGAACCAGATGCCCCGCTGATGCAGCGCCCGGATCTGTTCGAATATTTCGCCCTCCAGTTCCTTTTTGCCGTATTGCAACAGCGTACCGTCAATATCGCTGCAAACCAGTCTGATGTCCATGGCTGTTATTCCCTTTCCGTTTTTTCTTATTTTACCACGGTTTTCCGCTGCGGAAAGCCCCGGGCACAGCTTTTGTGTCCTTCCCCTGTACCGCGCTCAGCGCTTGCTGGTAGTGCATACTGGACACATTATAAATCGTAACAAAGGCCTTTGGGTCCTCGCGGTTGATAAAGTTCATCAGCTTCTGATACTCGTTTTTGTCCACGATGGTAATGATCTCGTTGTGCTTTTCAAAGTTATATGCACCGATGGCCTCGTACATGGTGGCACCGCTGTGCAGGTCGTTGATGATGAACTGCCGCAGCGCCTCCTCCTTCTCGGTAATGATGCACACCCGGCGCTTGATGCTGTTATCGAAGATGAAATGATCCAGCACAATGCCGTTGAAGTAGGTGCCAAGAATGCTCAGAACAACGGTCTTTTTATCGTAGACAAGAGCGGCAGAGAGTGCCACACACATGCCCGAAAGGGACATTGCCTTGCCCAGCTCCATGTGCAGGTACTTGTTCATGATCTTTGCCACGATATCCAGCCCGCCGGAGGATGCGTTGCGGTTGAACAGGATGCTCAGACCCACGCTGACCACCAGAATATAGCACAGCACATCCAGTTCCTGACTATCGGTCATGGAGCCAAAATCCGGGAACAGCCGCTCGAAAAGCCCCAGAAACACCGGCAGCATCACGCTGGTATACACGGTTTTTGCGCCAAACTCCCTGCCGCAGGTAAAAAAACCGATGATGAGCAGCACGATGTTCAGCACCATAGTAATAGCCGAAAGCGGCAGCGGCACAAAATTAGAAAGCACGATGCCAAGGCCGGAAATACTGCTGACGGATGTATGGCTGGGCACCAGAAAAAAATAGACCGCCGCCGCAATAATGGCAACGGCCCCGGTCAGGATGGCCATCTCCTTGGCAATTGCAGGGTAGTTCAGCTTCTTGTTTGTCATTGTTGCTCCTCCAAGCTTTTGTTTTCAGCATTCAGTATACCATGCTTTGCGCTTGCAGGAAAGCACCGGGCGCAAAATAACAAGGCCGCCGCACAAAACGCTGTGCAGCGGCCTTGCCACCTTATCAAAATTCGTCTTCCGGGTCGCCGCGCTCCGGCATGGTACGTAGCTCCCGCACCAGCATATTGCGCAACTGGTACTGATGCTGCTGTGCCTGTGCCGTATCGCCGCCCGTATGCAGCTCTACCGTCGGCTCCGTTATGCGGTCGGTGCACAGCGGAATGGTCACCACTGCCTGTGTG
>ENA-OQIO01000426-OQIO01000426.1-human-gut-metagenome-genome-assembly--contig:-NODE-426-length-22875-cov-3.146870_pt1 | contig 22875 bp, 27 predicted proteins | sample MGYA00242573_ERZ504737 | MGnify/ENA primary metagenome ERZ504737 (study PRJEB26092, sample SAMD00036203) | human gut metagenome | host: Homo sapiens | study: EMG produced TPA metagenomics assembly of...
AGATTGCTTACGCGTTACTCACCCGTTCGCCACTTGGTGTTTACCGAAATAAACACCCCGTTCGACTTGCATGTGTTAAGCACGCCGCCAGCGTTCGTCCTGAGCCAGGATCAAACTCTCCAAAAAAATTATTTTTCGAAGAACCGATTGGCTCTTTAATTATCTGTTTAAAAAGAATTTATTAGGTAATCTGCTATACAGCAGATACCGCACATTCGTTTATGTTAGAAAACATATTGTGCATTGTTTAGTTTTCAAAGAACATTTCTGTTTTTCCAACTCTCTCGAGCTGACTTTTAAAATTATATCTTATGTTTTTTGTTTTGTCAACAACTTTTTCAAACTTTTTTATTTTGTTTGTTTTGCTGTTTTCAAAACTCTTTATTTTGTTTGTTGCTCATCAGCAACGTTGATTATTATATATCATATACATAAAACTTGTCAATAACTTTTTTCAAACTTTTTTATAAAAATATAAAAAAAAAGTTTGAAAACCCATATATATCAATATATTAAGGGTTAAAAACAATAAAAGAATAGCCACTTTTATAAGTTACTATCCTTTTATTTTTCTTCATTATTTTTACTTATATATACCTATATATTTCAATAAAGATAAAATCAAACCATCTTTTAAATCTACAGCTTGGTGTGGACATAATTCTTGACAACAATAACATCTTATACACTTTTGATAATCAATATTTACTTTTTTATCTATTATAGTTATTGCTTTTGGTGGACAATGATGACTACATCTACCACAAGCTACACAATTTTTATTTATTACAGGTTTAGATGTTAACTGATTTTGCCCCAATTTTAAAATAAATTTTGGTACATATGTATCTTGCATAGATTTATATGTATGTGGCTTTGCGAAATGAAATTGCTCATCTTTTCCATCACCAACAACTTTTATATCTTTTAAACGAATAATTCTTTTTTCTTCAATACCAGCTGCAGCAATTGGCATTGCTTCTGCGTCAAGACCCATCTTATCTGCCATAATTAAATCAGCAGCAAAACCGTCACTACTTGCGATAATGATTTTAGCATCTACAACATCACCACTCATAGGACCTTGACCTTCCATAGCTGTTATACCATCAATAATATTCAATGTCGGTTTTATTGTTTGATATAAATCTACCATCACATGGGCAAAATCTATATGTTTTTGCATTCTTAAGTGAAATCTAGCTTTATCTGTACCTACTATACAGCCAAAAAGATTTTTAACAGCTCCTGTAACTCCCATAAAAACATGAGTTTTCATCTTTGCTACTGAAATGATTTTGTCAAAATCAGATAAACAATCTACCAACTCAAATTGTTTGATAAATCTACCTTCCATATAATTGTAAGCTTTACTTTGTTTAAAATATACAAATGGAACGTTTTCCTCTTCACAAATTCTTAATATACCTGTTCTTTTTGCTGTAGATTTTAAATTGCTAATTCCTGGTGAATCGCCAACAGCTGGTAAAGCTCCCATATTTTTTACTGCTTTTATAACAGCTCTTACTACTTCTGGATGAGTTGTTACTGCTTTTTCAGGTGTTACATTCGTCAACATATTAGGTTTTATTAAAACTTTGTCACCTTTTTTTATAAAATTTTGCCAACCTCCAATTAAATTTACTGCGTCATTTACAGCCTTATCTACAATTTCGATATTATAATTATCAGCTTTTACTACTGATACTTTCATTACTTATAATTCCTTTCATTAATAAAAATGCAAAACTCAATAAATAAGTCTTGGCATTTTCATATTATTTACCAGCAATAAAACTATCTGGTTTTTCTTGTGATAAACCATAATGATATAAAATAGCTTCAATAATTCGTTTAGAAGCTTTACCATCACCATATGGATTACATGTATTTGCCATACGTTGATATTCATCATGATCAGTCAATAAATATTTTGTTTCTTCATATACTTTTTGACGTTCTGTACCAATTAATTTTACAGTACCTGCTTTAACTGCTTCAGGTCGTTCTGTTGTATCACGAAGAACTAATACAGGTTTTCCTAAAGATGGAGCTTCTTCTTGAATTCCGCCTGAATCAGTCAATACTAAAAATGCTCTATGCATTAAATTAGCAAATGGTTCATAATCTAATGGATCAATTAAATGTACAGCTTTGATATTGCCCAATTCTTCATTAACCACTTCACGAACTTTTGGATTTTTATGCACTGGGAATACAATTTCTACATCATCAAATTCATTGACTATATCTTTTAAAGCTTTATATACATGACGCATTGGTTCGCCTAAATTTTCACGACGATGAGTTGTTACCAAAATGATACGTTTATTTTCATAATCTATATTTACTAATTTTTCATCATCAAATTTAAAATCATCTGTTACTGTCTTATGCAATGCGTCAATAACTGTATTTCCTGTTATGAAAATTTTATCTTCTTTTGTTCCTTCAGCTTTCAAATTACCACTAGCTGTATCAGTAGGAGCAAAATGAAGATCTGCTATTGCACCTGTTAATTTGCGGTTCATTTCTTCTGGGAATGGTGAATATTTATTATATGTGCGCAAACCAGCTTCTACATGACCTACTGCTGTTTCATGATAATAAGCTGCTAATGCACCTGCAAAAGTAGTAGTTGTATCACCATGAACTAATACTATATCAGGTTTTTCTTTAGATAATACTTCATTTAAGCCATTCATAGCTTTAGTTGTAATATCAAACAAAGTTTGACCTTGTGCCATGATATTCAAATCGTAATCTGGCTTAATATTAAATAAATTCAAAACTTGGTCCAACATATCACGATGTTGAGCTGTTACTGCAACTATTGGTGTGATTAAATCAGGATATTTTTTCAATTCCAACACCACAGGTGCCATTTTAATTGCTTCTGGTCGTGTACCAAAAACTGTCATTACTTTAATTTTCTTCATATTTATACCTCATATATACAAAAAAGGCAGGTTTTCCCTGCCTTTTCTTTAATAACTAATGTGTTCCTGCATTATTTTTCATACTGAAAATACCTATTTTTTTAGCACCAAATAGGATTATTACAGCTACAAATACAACAATCATAACAGCTACACTAGTACTTACTTCAGTTAAGGCAATCGCCGCTAAACCTAAGAATGCACTGAAAACATACATTAAGAGTACAGCCTGTCTTTGGGAAAAGCCCATTGCCAATAAACGATGATGTAAATGTCCTTTATCTGGCTTAAATATAGGAACTCCTCCACGGTAACGACGTACAATCGCAAAAGTAGTATCTAATATTGGTAGTCCTAAAGCTAATATCGGTACAATAAGCGCTATAGTAGCAGCACTCTTTACAGCACCTATAACAGAGATAGCTGCAAACATATATCCTAAGAACATACTGCCTGTATCTCCCATGAAAATTCTTGCTGGATTAAAATTATAATGCAAAAATCCTAAAGATGAACCTGCTAAGGCTGCTGTTAAAAATACTACTGGTAAATCACCACTTTGCAAAGCTACTAAAAGTATAGTAACAGTCGCAATTGTTGATACCCCAGCTGCTAAACCATCTAAACCATCAATCAAATTAACTGTATTAGTAATTCCAACTATCCAAAAAATAGTAACTGGAATTGCTAAATATTCCAAAAAGATAAAATCACCAAATGGGTCTGTAATAAAATCAATTCTAATATCAAATGCCACTAAAATACATGCAGCCAAAATCTGTCCTAATAACTTCACTTTTGCAGGAAGACTGATGAAATCGTCTATTATACCTACAATTACAATGAAAGTTCCACCTAATAATAAACCTACAATTTCTTTGCTAAAATCAAGCATACTACAAACTGCTATCATGAAAGCCAAATAAATCGCAAGTCCTCCTAAACGAGGAATAGGTTTTTTATGAACTTTTCTTGGGTCTGGCTTATCCATGGCACCTGTTTTAACTGCAAATTTTATAACTAACGGTGTTAGGGCATATACAGCTATTAATGCTGTAATAAATGCTAAAAAATAACTAGGCATTACATTCGCACTCCTTTTCCATTAACACAGATTATAACTCACTAATAATTTGATTGTCAATAAATAATCAAGCCTATTTTGCTTATTTATCATTGTATTTCACTAGGAGCTACCTCAATAATGGAACCATCTGTTTCTAAATATACAACTTTTGCAATCATAGCATTTTTTAACATTCTACGACAAAGTAAGCAAGGTTTACCAGATGCTAATGTACCATCAGCATTATAACCTACTATATAAATAGTTGCTCCCTTCATCTTTACAGGGTCAGCTGCAATAACTGCATTTTGTTCAGCATGAACTGCTACACAAAGCTCATAACGCTGTCCTTTCGGAACATTATATTTTTCACGTTCACAATTACCAGTATCTATACAGTTTACTTCGCCTCTTGGTGCACCATTATAACCAGTGGAAATAATGATTTTATCTTTTACAATAATTGCACCATATTTGCGTCTTAAACATGTGGAACGTTTGCCCACTGCTGTGGCAATATCTAAAAAATATGTGGTCCAATCAGGACGAACTTGTTTTGTCATTTATAAAAACCTCTTAAATAGTACCAAAAATTCTATCGCCAGCATCACCAATACCTGGAACAATATATCCATGTTCGTTCAAATGATCATCTACACAAGCTGTGTAAACTGGGATGTCTGGATGTCTTTCATTAAATGCCTTTATACCTTCTGGAGCAGATAATAAACACATGAAAATCATGGATTTTGCTCCACGTTTTTTTAGCATTTCTACAGCTTCTATTGCTGAACCACCAGTAGCAAGCATAGGATCTACTACTAATAATAAACGTTCATCAATATCTTTTGGCATTTTACAAAAATATTCAACTGGCTCTAATGTTTTTCATCACGATATAGACCAATATGACCAATTTTCGCAGCTGGTATTAAATTAATAATACCATTAACCATGCCAAGACCTGCACGTAAAATAGGAACTACTGCCACTTTTTTTCCTGCTAATGTTTTTGCTACACATTTTGCCACAGGAGTTTCTATTTCTATATCTTTTGTTGGGAAATCTCTTGTTACTTCATAAGCCATTAACATAGAAATTTCATCTAATAATTGACGAAAATCTTTTGCACCTGTTTCTTTTTTACGCATTAAAGTCAACTTATGTTGAATTAATGGATGTTTTATAATATTTACTTTTAAATCTGACATAATATCCTCTTATTTTTCTTATTCTTCATATAATGGGAATTTCTTACAAATAGCTTGAACTTTTGCTTTTGTTGTTTCAATAACAGCACTATCTTCGCGATTTTCGATAACATCAGCAATGATATCTGCTACTTCACGAATATCTTCTTCTTTTAATCCTCTAGTTGTAAGTGCTGGTGTTCCTAGACGAATACCACTTGTTACAAATGGACTCAATGGTTCAAATGGAATTGTATTTCTATTTGCTGTGATACCTATTTCATCTAATAAGAATTGAGCTTCTTTTCCTGTGATATTTTTAGAGCGCAAATCTACAAGCATTAAATGATTATCTGTACCACCTGATACAATTCTAAATCCTTTTTTCACAAGTTCATCTGCTAAGGCTTTTGCATTATCTAAAACTTGTTGCTGATAAACTTTAAATTCATCACTTAAAGCTTCTTTAAATGCTACTGCTTTTGCTGCTATTACATGCATCAATGGGCCACCTTGAATACCAGGGAAAATAGCTTTATTAAATTGTTTGCCAAATTCTGCATCACGACAGAGGATTAAACCACCACGAGGTCCTCTAAGTGTTTTATGTGTAGTTGTTGTTACTACATCTGCATATGGCACTGGGCTTGGGTGAAGTCCTGCTGCTACTAAACCTGCGATATGTGCCATATCAATCATGAGATATGCACCTACAGATTTTGCAATCTGTGCCATGCGTTCAAAATCGATAACTCTAGAATAAGCACTAGCTCCACCAACGATTAATTTTGGTTGATGTTCTTTTGCTAATCTTTCTAATTCATCATAATCGATGCGTTCAGTTTCTTTATCTACACCATAAGGAATAATTTTAAAATATTTACCAGAAATATTTACAGGGCTACCATGTGTTAAATGACCACCATCTGTAAGGTTCATACCTAAAATAGTATCTCCTGGCTGTAGCAAAGCAAAATATACTGCTGTATTTGCTTGTGCTCCGGAATGTGGTTGTACATTTGCATATTCTGCACCAAATAATTTTTTAGCACGGTCAATTGCTAATTGTTCTACAACATCAACATATTCACAACCGCCATAATAACGCTTACCTGGATAACCTTCTGCATATTTATTTGTAAGTACACTACCTTGTGCTTGCATAACAGCTTTACTTACAATATTTTCTGAAGCAATCATTTCCAATTTATCACGTTGACGAGAAAGTTCTTTGTTGATGGCTTCTTGTATTTCTGTATCAACAACATCTAAATTTTTCAATAAATCCATATAATTATTCCTCCACCTAAAGGGTTATTAATTATTTATAATAATTAATTTTAGAGATTGATTTTATTATTTTGCTTCTAAAGCCATGATTTTATTTACACGACGTTCATGACGACCGCCAGCAAATTCAGTTTTCATCCATGTACGCACGATTTCATCTGCAATTTCAAAACCAGTTGTACGTCCACCCATTGCTAAAACATTAGCATTATTATGTTCACGAGACATTTTTGCTGTATATGTTTCATGGCAAAGAGCAGCTCTAATACCTTTGATTTTGTTTGCAGCAATAGAAATACCAATACCTGTACCACAAAGTACAATACCTCTATCAGCTTCGCCATTAGCTACTGGTGTACAAACTTTTTCAGCGATATCTGGATAATCTACAGATTCTGTGCCAAAAGTTCCTACATCTTCTACTTCTACTTCAGCAAATTCTTCTTTTAATACTCTTTTTACTTCTTCTTTTAAATCCACAGCACCGTGGTCACTACCAATAATTAATTTCATCTTAATCGACTGTATCCAGTCTTTCCCTCCTTATAGCTTTAATAGCTAAAGCTCAATTATTTCATACTATGATTATTTTATCATAATACAAAAGTTAATCAAAGGATTAAATAAAAATACTATTAAAGCCACTAGCCTTATGGAGCCTATTCATAATAGCAAGCCCTATGCCTTTATCTGTTGTACCTTGTGCTAAAATTATATCCACATCTTTATCATCAAATAGCGCAAACCTTCATATATTTCACTAGCTATTTGCGCTAAATTTTCTTGGCTACCATAGGAAAAAGTATTTTGATGATTTAATTCATTAGCCACTTCATCGCTTACAAGTAAGCCAACTTTTTTTCCTTCATTTTCATACTTATGCAAAATCTCTTTTATTGATGATGACATCTTTTCGTTATCACCTTCAATTAAAATCATATCACTTTAGGTGCATAATGTTTATATTTCATGCCTGGAGCTTTTGGTACTACATTAGCTCCAACAATAGCTTTATCAATTTTCACTACAGGGAAAATTTCTTCTAACATTTCTTTAGTAATAGCTCCTGGTCGTAAAATGATAGGAACATCTTCTGTACAATCTACAATTGTAGACTCTACACCAAATTGGCAAGCTCCCCCATCTAAAACCATATCTATTCTACTTTGTAAATCCTTATAAACAGCTTGTGCTGTTGTTGGACTTGGTCTACCTGAAATATTGGCACTTGGTGCTGCTATTGGTGTATCAGCATATTTAATCAAAGCTCTGGCTATGTCATTATCTGGCATACGTACTGCTATAGTATCAAGACCACCAGTTACTGCTTTTGGTACGATATTGCTTTTCGGTAAAATAATCGTGATAGGGCCTGGGCAAAAAGCAGTCATTATCTTTTTTGCCATTGGTGTTACTTCGCTCACAATGCGGCCTAACATTTTTTGGTCATTGATATGCAAAATTAAAGGATTATCTGATGGTCTTCCTTTAGCCAAATATATATTTTTTGCTGCCACTTCATTTAAACCATCTCCGCCTAATCCATATACTGTTTCTGTTGGAAAGGCTACTAAACCACCATCTTTTATACATTGCCCAGCTCTTTTTAAAGCTTCATCATCTATTGAATTTATTTTTATTAATTCTGTTTCCATGCCAATACCACCCTGTCAATACCTGCATAATCCTTGATGATTTCTATATTTTGCCAACCATTATCTATTGCCATCTGTTTCACAGGTTCAGCTTGATAAATGCCTATTTCCACAGCCATAAAACCACCATTTTTTAAATATTTCATGCCTTGAGTAAATAATCTTTGATAAAAGCTCAACCCATCTTTATTATCTGTAAGTGCCAATAATGGTTCATAATCTTTAACATCAATTTCTAAAGTTGCTATATCCTTCTGCGGAATATATGGCGGATTAGATACAATCACGTCAAAAACTTTATCTTTTACTGCTCAAATAAATCGCCTACAAAAAATTCACATCTATCATCTACTTGCAAATTCTGAGCATTTTCTTTAGCTACAGCTACAGCATTAGCAGAAATATCCACTGTAAAACCTCTTGCTTTAGGTAAATTTTTAAGCAAAGATAAAATAATTGCTCCACTTCCTGTACCAATATCTACAATATCATAACTTTGTTTATCACCAAAATTTTCATTTACTTTAGCTATAGTATTTTCTACTAAAATTTCAGTATCAGGTCTAGGTATCAAAGTATCTTTTGTAACTTTAAAATCAAGTCCCATAAATTCTCTCTGACCTAAAATATAAGCTACAGGTATATGGCGAGCTCTTTTTGCTACATATTCACGAAATTTTGCCAATTCTTTTGCTTCCATAGGCTCATCAAAATGCACATACAAATAAATTCGCTTCTGTCCCAAAACATGAGACAGAAGCACTTCAGCATCAAGACGAGCAGACTCTATACCCTTTGATTTAAAATAATTAATTGTCCAATTCAACAAATAACTTATAGTCCATACATCTCTTGATTTTTCCATATTATTTTACCTGTTTTAATCTTTCAGTTTGATCAGCAGTTATAAGTGCATTGATGATTTCATCAATTTCACCATTTAAAACAAAATCTAATTTATGAAGTGTAAGTCCAATGCGGTGGTCTGTTACACGACCTTGAGGGAAGTTGTATGTGCGGATACGTTCACTTCTATCGCCTGAACCTACTTGAGATTTTCTATCTGCTGCGATTTCATTATTTTGTGCTTGTTGAGCTTGTTCTTGTACTTTTGCACGAAGTACTCTCATCGCTTTTTCTTTATTTTTAAGCTGAGATTTTTCATCTTGACATTGTACTACGATACCTGTTGGAATATGAGTAATACGTACGGCTGTTTCTGTTCTGTTTACATACTGACCGCCAGCACCACTAGCACAGTAAGTATCAATACGCAATTCATTTGCTTTAATATCTACTTCTACATCTTCAACTTCTGGTAAAACTGCTACTGTAACGGCTGAAGTATGCACACGTCCAGAAGATTCAGTCTGTGGTACACGCTGTACACGATGAGTACCACTTTCATATTTTAATTTACTGTAAGCACCATAACCATTGATACAGAAAGATACTTCTTTAAATCCGCCAAGTTCTGTAGGATTTGCATCAAGCATTTCAACTTTCCAGCCCTGCATTTCTGCATAACGAGAATACATTCTGAATAAATCACCAGCAAAAAGAGCAGCCTCTTCGCCACCTACACCACCACGAATTTCCATGATAACGTTTTTACTATCATTTGGATCTTTTGGCAATAATAAAATAGGAAACTCGCCTTCTAATACTTCTTTACGTGCAGATAATTCTTTTACTTCATCTTCAAGCATATGTCTCATATCATCATCTATATCTTCATCAAACATAGCTTTATCTTCATCTATTGTTTTGCATATTTTTTTTGTATTCACGGAATTTATCCACAAGTTCAGTAAGTGCAGCATGTTCTTGATTATATTTTTGCCATTTTGGCATATCTGCAATAATATCTGGGTCACTAATCAAAGATTCCAATTCTAAATACTTATCTTCAACTGCTTGTAACTTATCTAACAATGCCTTTCCACCTCATTAATTTTATTCAACTAAAAGATTAGCGGTAGGCTAATAAAAACCTTCCGCTAATTTTAATTTACACATTTATTTATTTCTATAATAAAATACTATATCAAATACTAGCATTTACTTTCAAATCATTTAAATCTTGTTTATCTATAGTATCATCATTTTTAGTTTCTACTTTTGCTGTTTCTTCTACTTCAATAGCAGCCTTTAGAGATTTTACAGCAACTTCTATCATTGAATCGTCAGGTTCTCTAGTTGTTAGATACTGTAACCACAAACCTGGCAAAGAAATAGCATGTACTATTTTATTTTTAGAACGACCAGCAAAACGAATTAATTCATAAGATATACCCGCTACTACTGGTAATAATAAAACCCTAGAAATAATACGTTCCCAAAGGCTTGGCCAACCTAAGAAAGAAAACATAAAAATGCTGACAATCATAACAATTAATAAAAATGATGTTCCACAACGTGGATGTAATCGAGAAAATTTCTGTACATTTTCTGGTATCAATTCAACGCCAGCTTCATAAGCATGAATTGTTTTATGTTCAGCGCCATGATATTGAAATACTCTTTGAATATCTTTAGCTCTCGATATGCCATATATATATAAGAAGAAAACAATCATGCGGACTAATCCTTCCCATAAATTCATAACCACATGACTATCTGTAGTAATCAAATTAACAGAAGCTGTAGGAATTACTACAAATAATAAAATAGCTGCACATAAAGATATAACCATAGTAATTGCAATATCTTTATTTGTAAGCTTATCTGCTTCTTCCTCTCCTGCCATCTGTGCTGAATAAGTTAAGGATTTAAGCCCCATAACTAATGACTCACCTAAGGATAATATGCCACGGAAAAATGGCTTTTTAAATATAGGATATTTTTCTGCTAGAGAATTTATTGGTTTTACATCAACTGTAATTACGCCAGAAGGTTCTCTTACTGCTGTTGCCACTTTTTTAGGGCCACGCATCATTACACCTTCAATTACAGCTTGTCCACCTACCATTAATTTTTCTGACACTTAAAATCCACCTACCTTATTTAATTATAAATCTATAATTAGTATTTATTTTTAAATATAAATGAAGCAGAGCATTTCTGCTCTGCTTAGCATTCGTATTTTTATTTTTTGCCATAACGTTTGTTGAATTTTTCAATACGTCCACCAGCTGCCATGTCGCGTTGACGACCAGTGAAGAATGGATGACATTTGGAGCAAACGTCTACACGTAATTCACCTTTAACAGAGCCAGTTTTAAAAGTATTGCCACAACCACAGATAACTGTAGTTTCTTTATAATCAGGATGGATTCCTTGTTTCATTCTGTCGCACCTCACTCTCTGACATTTACTGATTGATTATATCACAGACTTGACATACTTGCAAGCTTTAGTTATACGAACTACATTAGTTTACAATATTTTTTATCAACAATCAATAGTAATTGCAAATATCGTTGTAAATACTTATAATAAAATAAGTTAATTATAAAATCTGATATAATGTTTTTATTTGATAATAGAGAAGGGATAAGTTTTTTATGAAGAAAAATAATAATGATTTGCAACATGTATGTAGTTTTTGTAAACGCAATATAACTATACGTTCCCAATATGATATGCCTATTTATGACCCTCAAACAGGTTTTGCTATCTGTAAAAATTGTATCAAAGATATTTATGGATATATTGTTGAACATGATAAACGTGATGAAAAATCTCAAAATCGCAAATTCGTAAATAGTCTTGATGATATCTTAGCTAAAAATAAACCTCATGTCATCAAAGAATTCTTAGATCAATATATCATCAACCAAGACCGCGCTAAAAAAATATTATCTGTTGCTGTATATAACCACTATAAACGCATGAAATATGGTTATACTCATGATAAACGCGATATGAATATCGAAAAATCTAATGTAATTATGCTTGGTCCTTCTGGTTGTGGTAAAACAGCTATGCTTCAACATTTATCTAAACTCTTAGATATTCCATTTGCTGTAACTGATGCTTCTAGCCTCACAGAAGCAGGTTTTGTTGGTTCTGACGTTGAAGTTGCTGTAAGAAATCTTTACTATGCTGCCGACAAAAATATTGAAAAAGCTGAACATGGTATAATCTATCTTGATGAATTTGACAAAATTGCTCGTAAATCTGGTGCTAATAACTCTATCACAGCAGACCCTGGTCATGAAGGTGTACAACAAGGTCTTTTAAAAATGATGGAAGGTGGCGTTGTTGAATTCACAGCTCAAGGACAACGTAAACATCCAGAAGCACCTACTATTAAAGTAGATACTACTAATATATTATTCATTGTTGGCGGTGCATTCGTCGGCATTGAAGAAATCATCGCCAAACGTTTAAAAACTGATAACAGTGGTATTGGTTTTGGTGCAAATGTTAAAACTAAAAATGATAAACCAGTATTTAATGATTTAATCCATAAAGTTCGCCCAGAAGATTTGATAAAATTCGGTATCATTCCAGAAATTATTGGTCGTTTACCTGTTATCTGCACACTTGAAGAACTCACTGAAGATGATTTATTAAAAATCTTAACTGAACCAAAAAATGCACCTGTACGCCAATATCAAGAATTATTAGCTATGGATAAAGTAAAATTGGAATTTGAACATAATGCACTCTTAGCTGTAGCTAAAAAAGCTATCGAACGCAAAACTGGTGCTAGAAGTCTTCGTGGTATCTTAGAAGATGTTATGCTTGATATAATGTATGAAATTCCTCAATCTGATGAACCAAGAAAAGTTATCATCACCAAAGATTGTATTGAAAACCACACTCAACCTAAAATAGAGCCAATATCTACAGACGATACACAAACAAAATCCGAATAAATTTATATAATAAAACCTCGTTAAAAGCTTTCTGATAACTTTTAACGAGGTTTTCATTTTATCTTACTTATTTATTATCTATTATTTTTTTAAAACGGAACCATCATAATATAATGTAGCAAAATAATCTTCAATTGTTTCTGCACGACGAATTAATTCTACAGAACCATCTTCATGTAATAATAATTCCGCACTACGCAATTTACCATTATAATTGAAGCCCATTGCATGACCATGTGCACCTGTATCAAACATAACAATGCGATCACCAATATCAATCTTAGGTAATTTACGATCAATAGCAAATTTATCATTGTTTTCACATAAAGAACCAGTTACATCATATACATGATCACAAGGTTCATTTTCTTTACCAACAACAACAATATGATGATAAGAACCATAAAGAGCTGGACGCATTAAATTTGCCATGCAAGAATCTAAGCCAATATAATTTTTATAAGTGTTTTTCTGATGCAATACAGTAGATACGAGATAACCATAAGGACCTGTTATTGCACGACCTGATTCATAAGCAATAGCAGTAGTAGTAAGACCTGCTGGCACTAAAATTTCATCGTATAATTTATGCACGCCTTCGCCTAATGCTTCTAAATCTACAGCATTATCTTCAGGGCGATAAGGAATACCAATACCGCCACCTAAATTGATGAATTCAAATTTGATACCTAATTTAGTTGCGATTTCAGCAGCTAAATCAAAAACAATTTTAGCATTTAATAATAAACCTTCAAGTCTAGTTTCATTGGAAATTACCATTGTATGGAGACCAAAACGTTTAACACCTTTATCCATAGCTATTTTATAAGCTTCAAGCATCTGTTCTTTAGTCAAACCATATTTAGCTTCTTCTGGTTTACCAATAATATCATTACCTTCAATTAAGTTACCAGGATTATATCTAAAAGACATAACTTGTGGCATACCAGCATTTTTCTCTAAATATTCAATATGTGTAATATCATCTAAATTGATAATAGCACCTAATTCAATAGCTTTTTGAAACTCATCTGCTGGAGTATCATTAGAAGTAAGCATTATTTTTTCACCATGAATACCTGACGCATCTGCAAGTAATAATTCTGGTAAAGAAGAACAGTCTGCACCTGCTCCTTCTTCTTGCATAATCTGTAAAATACGAGGATTTGGTGTTGCTTTTACTGCAAAATATTCTCTAAATTCAGGAGCCCAATCAAAAGCCTTCTTAAAACGGCGAAGATTTGCTCGAATTGCTTTTTCGTCATAAATATGGAAAGGTGTAGGATATTCTTTTATAATTTCTTCTAATCTTTCTTGAGAAATAGGAAATTTTTTAATTGCCATTTATTTGCCTCCTGATTTTATATTTATTACATAATCTTTATATCTGTGTTTTAAAATTGTTACATGTTAACAGATAATAAGCTGATTATAACATTTATTGAGAACTTTAGTCAATTTATAATTAGAATAAATCCACTAACTTAAAACATAATGAATAAAAAAATATACATGTATACATGATGGATATATATAAAAAAAAATTTACAATTTGTAGTATAATCATAAGAGTTCCCAGTTAACAGTGTTATTAATCAAATAAATTTTGTCTTTTATATTTAGGAGGAATTTACATATGAGTTTTAGTATGGTTGCATCCCATAGTACAGGAAAAGTTTTGAAAGATGTTATTTTTGGTGCAAGTGCTGCTTGCAATGAAGCTATTCAAAAATATGGAGCAGACAAAGTAACTAATGGTACAATTGGTGCTATTATGGACGACGAAGGCAAACTTATTTGCATTCCTACAGTAGAAAAAAGTTCTTCGCTCCTTACCTACAAATGAACTTGCTGCTTATGCTCCTATCATTGGTCTTCCTGCATATCTTGAAGCTGTAAAAAATCTTACATTTGCTGATAATAAACCAGACGGATACCTTGAAGCTGTTGCTACTGCTGGTGGTACTGGTGCTATACATAATACCATTTGGAATTATTCTGAAATTGGCGATAGCGTTTTAACTTCTGATTGGTATTGGGGTACTTATAACGTTTTTATGTCAAGAAGCTGGCCGTAAATTAGAAACATATGAACTTTTCGATGAAAATATGAACTATAATATCGAAAGTTTCACAGATAAAGTAAATACTCTTTTAGCTGACCAAGACTCCTTACTTATCATCATCAATACTCCTGCACATAATCCAACAGGATATAGCCTATCTGAAGAAGATTGGGATAAAGTTCTTGATGTTTGTAAAGAACATGCTAAAGGTGGCAATAAAAAAATCACTTTACTTGTAGATATCGCTTATATCGACTATGCTGGTGAAAAAAATGAATGTCGCAAATTCATGAGAAAATTTTCCAATCTTCCTGAAAATATCTTCACTATTTTCGCTTTCAGTATGTCTAAAGGTTATACACTTTATGGTCAACGTACTGGTGCTATGGTTGGTCTTTCTTCTAGCAAAGAACTTACTACTGAATTTTTAAATGTCTGCAAATATACAAGCCGTGCTACATGGTCTAATATCAACCGTGGCGCTATGGCTACACTTGCTGCTATCGATCAAGATAAAACTTTACTTGCTCAATTTGAAGCAGAACGCGATGCTATTTATCAAACTATTAAACAACGTGGTGCAATTTTCATGGAAGAAGCAAAAGCTTGCGGTCTTAAAGCATTACCTTATAAAGCAGGTTTCTTCTTATCCATTCCATCTAGCGATCCTGCTGCTGTTTGCGATAAATTACATGACGATTTAATCTTCGCTGTACCATTAAAACGCGGTGTAAGAATTGCAGTTTGCTCTATTTCTGCTGAAAAAATGCATGGTATTGCTCAAAAAACATTAAATGCTTTAAACTTTGTTGAAGGTAAATAATAAAATTTTCACTTCTAATTAAATATAAAAATATAAACAAAAAGGTAAGTTGCTTTATTAATTATATTAAGTAACTTACCTTTTTTATTGCATATATATTTTTATTTATTATTAGTCTATTTTTTCTGTGAAGGATTAATATGTTCTCTACCATATCTATTCCAACTAATATTATTTTCTTGTCTACCAATCATAGGAACGTCTTGTGTACCACCTATTTGTTCTACATCAAGAAAAAATTCTGTACCGCTTACAATTACATGATATCTTTTTTGTTTCATTATCAATTACTCCTTTATCTCTATCAGCCACCGAACATAGCAAGCATAGTACCTGCAGCTACTGCTGTACCAATTACCCCTGCAACATTTGGACCCATAGCATGCATTAATAAATAGTTACTAGGATTTGCTTTTTGACCTTCAATTTGAGATACACGAGCTGCCATTGGCACAGCGGATACACCTGCTGAACCAATAATGGATTAATTTTGCCACCACTCAATTTACACATTACTTTACCAAGTAATACACCAGCTGCTGTACCGCCAGCAAATGCAACTAAACCTAAGAAAATAATTTCTACAGTCTGTAAGCGCAAGAATTTATCAGCAGACATTGTAAGACCTGTACCTAATGCTAAGAAAATAGTAACTATATTACAAAGTGCATTTTGTGATGTATCAGATAATCTATCTGTAACACCAGATTCACGGAATAAATTACCAAGCATCAACATACCAATTAAAGAAGCGATAGGTGGTAATAATAAGCTTATAATGATTGTAGCCATAATAGGGAATACAATACGTTCAAATCTAGTAACTTCTCTTAACTGACCCATTTTTATAGCACGTTCTTCTTTAGTTGTAAATAAACGCATAATAGGTGGTTGAATAAGTGGTACTAAAGACATATATGAATATGCCGCTACTGCTATTGCACCTAATAAATCTGGAGCCAATTTTGTTGCTAAGTAAATAGCTGTAGGGCCATCAGCGCCACCAATAATACCAATGGAAGCTGCTTCTTGAACATTAAAGCCAAGTAACATTGCTCCACCTAAAGCCACAAATACACCAAATTGTGCAGCAGCTCCTAACATCAATGTATTAGGATTAGCAATAAGTGGTCCAAAATCAGTCATTGCACCTACACCTAAAAAGATAAGTGGTGGGAAAATTTCCATCTGAATACCTTGACCAATAGCCCACATAACACCTTCGTGGAAACCATTATTTGGAAAATTTGCTAATACACAGCCAAATGCAATTGGTGTTAAAAGCAAAGGTTCATAACCTTTACCAATTGCTAAATATAATAAAATAAGTCCAACTACTATCATAGTAATATTTCCCATGTTCAAGCTACATATCCACTATCTGTCCAAACAGATTGAATTGCCACTAAAAAAGCATCCATATTATAATGCCTCCCATTCTTTTATATACTTTCTTTATAGCTCTATGATTATATTGCATAATACTATAATTTTCTTATTGATTTTATTTCAAAATCTTTACATCCATAAGCCATTAAAGAAGTAACTATTATTGCTGCTAAAGTTTTATCTGCCATATCATCTTTAGGGACTTGAACCTGCTCAACTGGCTTTACCTCTTCTTTTTTAGGTTCAGCTTTTCTTATTCTTGTAGGGTCAATAACATGTATTAGCCTAATAAATAAGCCTAGAATGTACAATACTACAAATACTATTGTCATATTAATAACCATAATTAATACAGGATTTGGTGCGTCCATATTTATTCCACCCTTCTGAAATTATATATATTACTAATTCTTTATATTACTAATTCTTTATAAAAATTTTAAATCCTTCTAAGGCGAAAAAAATTTCAAAAATTTTTAATTTATTGAAAAACAATTACATTATTTTTGGTTTTCTATTACATATTGTTATATATAAAAAAAGAGATACCCTTCGATATCTCTTATATACGCTCACGAATTTTATGCAAAGTCGCTTGCAAGTTCTTTGCTAAAAGTGATTCTAAATCTTTTAACTCTGAACAATCATATTCATACGTTACCTCTGGTATACGATGCAAACGTGCTTCACCAAAAAATTCATCTCTAAAAACATTGTAATAAATAATAAAATTACTTTCTTTACTAAAGTCACAATAATCAATGATAATATATGAACCATTTATTATCTTCACAGGCTCTTTAGGATTGATAAATAATTTAAAACCATCTATTTCTTTTGGTAAATTATCAATATATTCCCAATCCATAATAGCTTTATCTTCAATAATAGAACTTATATGCTCTCTCTTAAAATGAGAAATATCTCCTAATAGATTATCAAATCGCTCTTTTAGAATTCTTTCCAGTTTATCAAGACTTTCAGAAATATACTCTATAGCACAAAATTCCGTAAGCCCAATAGTTACCAACAGTTTATATTCTTTTGTTTCTTCATGATAATAAATCGTTGTTTTTCGTTTTAAATCATCATTTTCATAACTATAAATTAAAAACGTATCAGCCACTTCTTGCATCAATATTTTTAATTTAAAATTATTTTTCTCAGGTGGTAAAGATTGCAAATAAGTCCAGACCGAAACTTCAGCCTGGACTTTTTCTAATTGTTCTTTTTTCATTAAAAATTATTTACCAGTACGACCACGTTTTGTCATAGGTACATTGTCATGGCAAAGTGGGCATTCTTCTGGTTTATAAGTTGTAACATCAAGATGTAAAAGTGCATGAGCAGGAACATCTTCAAATGTAGCTTTACCACCGCTTCTATCTACAAGAAGACCTACACCTACTGGAATAGCACCTTCAGCTTTTACTACATCAATAACTTCTCTTACAGAACCACCAGTTGTAACGATATCTTCAACAATAGCAACTCTTTCACCTGGTTTTAAGCTAAAACCACGACGAAAAGTCATTTTACCATCAACACGTTCTGTGAAAATAGCTCTTGTACCAAGTGCTTTACCAACTTCATGAGCAAGTAAAATACCACCAGTCATAGGGCCTACTACAGTATCAATATTTTTATCAGCAAAATATTCAGCAAGTGCTTTGCAAAGCTGTTCTGTGTATTTTGGTTGCTGTAATACATTGAATTTTTCTACATACATTGGGCTATGAAGTCCAGAAGTTAAAAGGAAATGACCTTCCATAATAGCATTAGTTTTTATTAATAATTCTTTTACTTCTTGTTCAGTCATGATTAAGCATTCTCCATTTCTTTTAATATATTTTCAGCAGCTTCTACTGGATTTTGAGCTGCTCTTATTGGTCTGCCTACAACAAGATGAGTAGCACCATCTGCTAAAGCTCTAGCTGGAGTTGCAATTCTACTTTGGTCATCAATAGAAGCACCAGCAGGACGCACACCTGGTGTTATGATAAGGAAATCTTCGCCACAAGCTTCACGAATGAATTTTGCTTCTTGTGGTGATGCTACTACACCATCAAGTCCAGCTTCTTTAGTGAGTTTTGCTAAGCGAATTACTTGGTCTTTTATAGAAGCAGTTTGACCAAGACCTTCCCAATCAGCTTCATTGATGCTTGTTAAAATCGTTACAGCAATGATTTTTGGTGCTTCAATACCCATTTTTTTAGCTTCAGCACGCACTGTATCTGCTGCTGTTTTCATCATAGTGTATCCACCTGAAGCATGAACATTCATAATGTCTACACCTTGATATAAAAGTGAACATAATCCTTGTGCTACTGTGTTTGGAATATCATGCAATTTTAAATCTAAAAAGATTTTTTTATTGCGTTTTTTCAATTCTTCAATAATAGATGAACCTACTCTATAGAATAATTCCATTCCTACTTTATAGAAAACAACACTATCGCCTAATTTATCAACTAAAGCAAGCGCATCTTCTTTTGTATGGAAATCAAGAGCAACGATTAATTTATCTTTTACCATAAAAATACCTCGTTATCATTTAATTGAATTTACTACAATTATCCAACAATATAAACTCGACATTGCAATGTGTATTTTTACAAATATACGCGATAAGAAATCCTATCGGCGTATAAATTTTACGTTAAATTATGCTAGTTCATCGCCACGACCAATATAATCTTGAAGTGCTAAAGAATATACTAAGCGACGTTCACGAATGAAGCTCAATACACGCAATACTTCCCAAGCAGTATCTAAAGATGTAAGACATGCAATACCATGTTCTACAGTAGCACGGCGAATTCTGAAACCATCTTTAGCGAATTTCTGACCTGGAGTTTGTGTAGTAATAACCATATTAATACCGCCAGCTTTAATCATTTTAATGATATCGCTGCTACGATCACTGCCTACATTTTGTCCACGTTCATGAACTTTATATACGATAGAAGATTCTACGCCTACTTCTTTTAATGCTTTAGCTGTACCTTCTGTAGCTGCAATTTTGAAACCAAGTTCAGCAAAAGCTCTACCTAATTGTTTCATTTCTTCTTTGTCTTTATTAGCTACAGTGAAGAGAATTGTTCCTTCATGAGGAATATTCATACCTGCACCTGTGATAGCTTTATATAAAGCACGTGCATAATGGTAGTCAATACCCATTACTTCACCTGTGGATTTCATTTCAGGCCCAAGGGAAATATCTACATCTTGCATCTTAGCAAAGGAGAATACAGGAGCTTTTAAAGCTACATATGGTTTTGGTTCTACAAGACCAGATTTTAAACCAAGGTCTGTAAGTTTTTCACCTAATGCTGCACGAGTAGCAAGTTCTACCATATTGATATCTGTAACTTTACTTAAGAATGGTACAGTACGGCTAGAACGAGGATTTACTTCGATTACATATACATTATCATTTACTACAACGTATTGGATATTTAATAAACCTTTAACATTAAGATTTAAACCAAGACGTTTTGTATAGTCAATGATAGTGAAGATTACTTTAGAAGATAAAGTCTGTGGAGGATATACCGCAATACTATCTCCAGAGTGAACACCAGCACGTTCGATATGTTCCATGATACCTGGAATTACTACTGTTTCACCATCAGCAATAGCATCAACTTCTACTTCTGTACCTTGCATATAATGGTCGATGAGTACAGGATGATCTGGTGTAACTTTTACGGCACGGTTCATATAATCGCGTAATTCATCTTCATTATATACGATTTCCATTGCACGACCACCAAGTACGTAAGATGGACGAACCATAGAAGGATATCCGATTTTTTCAGCTGCTTTTACTGCATCTTCAACATTTGTTACGCTAGCACCTTGAGGTCTTGCGATATTAGTCTGTTCTAATACTTCATCAAAACGTTCACGGTCTTCAGCACGGTCGATATCATCAACAGATGTACCGAATACTTTTACGCCAGCAGCTTTTAAAGATGCTGCAAGATTGATTGCAGTCTGACCACCGAACTGAACGATAACACCTTCTGGCTGTTCTTTATCAATGATATTTAAAACATCTTCTGTTGTAAGTGGTTCAAAATAGAGTCTATCGGAAATATCAAAGTCTGTACTTACTGTTTCTGGGTTATTGTTGATGATGATTGCTTCAATACCCATTTTGCGAAGTGCCCATACAGAATGAACGGAACAATAGTCAAATTCTACACCCTGACCAATACGGATTGGACCAGAACCTAAAACGATTACTTTACGTTTGTTTGTAGTCTGTACTTCATCTTCTTGAGCATGGAATGTAGAGTAATAATATGGTGTAGCAGCTTCAAATTCAGCAGCACAAGTATCAACCATTTTATAGCAAGGTAAAAGATTAATATCTTTTCTCATGTTGCGAACTTCATTCATTTCTTTGCCTACAATTTCAGCAATAGAACGGTCTGCTAAACCATAGCGTTTTGCACGACGTAAGTTTTCTTCTGTTAAGCCGTCTTTTGCAAGTGCAATTTCCGTATCTGTGATATTTTTAATTCTACGTAAGAACCATTTATCAATTTTTTGTAACTGCATTGATTTCATCAATATCGCAAATACCACGACGTAATACTTCAGCGATAACGAATAAACGTTCATCATTGATACGAGATAAATGATTTTTAAGTTCTTCATCGCTCCAAGTATCAATTTTATCAATGTGTAAGCGATTTACACCGATTTCAAGAGAACGTACTGCTTTTAATAATGCACCTTCAAAGCAACGGTCGATAGACATAACTTCACCTGTTGCTTTCATCTGTGTACCAAGAGTGCGGTCAGCATATACGAATTTATCGAATGGCCAACGAGGGAATTTAACTACGCAATAATCTAAGGAAGGTTCAAAGCAAGCTTTTGTTTTCTTAGTTACTGCATTTGTGATTTCGTCTAAAGTATAACCGATAGCAATTTTAGCGGAAACTTTAGCAATTGGATAACCAGTAGCTTTAGAAGCGAGCGCACTAGAACGGCTAACACGTGGGTTAACTTCGATTACATAATATTGATTGGATTTTGTATCTAATGCGAACTGTGCATTACATCCACCTTCGATACCAAGTTCACGAATAATACGTAAAGATGCACTACGAAGCATTTGATATTCATGGTCAGTAAGTGTCTGAGATGGTGCAACTACGATACTATCACCTGTATGCACACCAACTGGGTCAAGGTTTTCCATGTTGCAGACTACGATACAGTTATCGTTGGAGTCACGCATAACTTCGTATTCTACTTCTTTCCAACCAGCAACACTACGTTCGATAAGTACTTGACCTATCATACTGTATTTTAAACCGCGAATAACGATTTCAATTAATTCTTCTTCATTTTCTGCAATACCGCCGCCAGTACCACCAAGAGTATATGCTGGACGTACGATGATAGGATAACCAATCTGATTTGCAAAATCTACAGCAGAAGCTACATCATCAACGATTGTACTTCTGGAATTGGTTCACCTAATTTTTGCATAGTTTCTTTGAAAAGCTCACGGTCTTCAGCGCGTTCAATAGCTTCCAAAGAAGTACCTAAAAGTTCAACATTATATTTTTCTAAAAGACCTGCTTCAGATAATTTTACAGCAAGGTTAAG
>ENA-OQIO01000427-OQIO01000427.1-human-gut-metagenome-genome-assembly--contig:-NODE-427-length-22854-cov-2.984380_pt1 | contig 22854 bp, 22 predicted proteins | sample MGYA00242573_ERZ504737 | MGnify/ENA primary metagenome ERZ504737 (study PRJEB26092, sample SAMD00036203) | human gut metagenome | host: Homo sapiens | study: EMG produced TPA metagenomics assembly of...
AGTCCGTGCTTGCACGAACCTTGAGGAGTGCCGCGATAACGATAAAAACTCGCAAAGCGTGTTTTTATCGTTTAAATGCATTTTGGCTCGTAACTGTGAAGGTACTGAACAGTTACGAATAAATTAAAATCCAGGCTAAGGAGATACAAAAAATGAAGATTATAAAGGCAAATGAAACACACATACCGGAGATTCTGGAGATTTATGTGAAGGCTAGAAAATTCATGAAAGAAAATGGCAATCCAACACAGTGGGAAGAGGGATATCCGTCCAAGGAGATCGTGGAGAAGGATATTGCAGCAGATCATTGCTATGTGTGCATAGAAAATGAGAATGTGGTTGGGGTATTTGTCTTTATCATTGGAGAGGATCCTACATATCGCGTAATCTATCAGGGTGCATGGCGCAGTGAGAAAGAATATGGAACGATTCATCGAATCGCTTCTGATGGCACTACAAAAGGATTTGCGAGAAGGTGCTTTGATTTTTGCAGAGAAAAGTGCAGATATCTGAGAATCGATACCCATGCAAATAACAAACCGATGCAGGGAGCTATCCGCTCGTATGGATTCCAGGAGTGCGGAATCATCCATACAAGAGACGGAAGCGACAGGATCGCGTTTGATTATATTGAGGGAAAATGAGCGACAGGAGTGAGAAATTATTAAGACAATATTTATTCCGTTAGGAGAGATAAGTGGTAAAAACAAAAGAAAAAGAGGATAGTTCTATGGAAGAGATGCGGACAAAAGAAAAGCAGATAGTATATGATCAGGCATTATACGAAAAAGCATATGAATTTGCAAAAGAGAAGCATGGAACCCAGAAAAGAATCGGTGGGGCTCCGGTATATCACGCACCCGGTGGCGGTAGCCGATATTCTGAAAAAAGAGAGTTATGATATCGAGTATCAGATTGTAGCCTTGTTCCACGATCTTCTGGAAGACACGAATGCCACCGAAGACGAGATCCGTTCCATCGCCGGTGAAGAAGTCCTGCAAGCGGTAAAACTGCTCACAAAAGAAAAAGGCTATGACATGCAAACTTACGTCACCCGCATCCGCCAAAACCCCATAGCCTACGCCGTAAAAGGAGCCGACCGTCTCCATAACCTGAGAACCGCTCCTGCACCAGCAGACACTTCCGCCAAAAATACATCACCGAAACCGAAACCTGGTACCTCTCTTTCCGCCCGGATATCCCGCAGGAGGTAGAAAAACTTAAACAGACTTTAGCAGCTGAAACAGCATAATAAAAACAGCACCCGCGACTGATGGTCTATGTGATATCACACAAAACCTCCAGCCACGGGGTGCGTCCGTTTGAAACCTAATTTCCATAAAGAAGTTAAAAGCTCCTATTAAATAAGTTTCGTCTCCTCCAACTTCTCTGTAAACCCATCATTCATCCGAATAATCGGTCGTCTCAACACCAGTCCCACAATCAGTGAAACAATCAAGAACACTCCAAGTTTCCCAAGATCCATCCAATAATCCATAGCATACACACCACCAACAGCCTCTCTCATAGCCGCCATACTGTGCGTAAACGGAAGCAGCGGATAGACCGCCCGGAAGAATCCGGGAGCCACTTCGATCGGGAAGGTACCGCCGGTTCCGGCGACCTGAACAACCAGCAAAACCACACTGATCGCTTTACCGATATCCCCGAAAGAAACCGTAAGCGTATAAATAATATTTACATACACGATACTTGAGATCCATCCCGCCAGCACAAACAAAAACGGATGTTTGCACTGAATACCAAGATAGAACAGATCCCCGAGACAAATCAGCGAACTCTGCAACAGCCCAACAATCAGGAAAATCAGATACCGTCCCAAGTACATCTGGTGAAGCTTCACATTCTTTAAACCATCAAGTCTCTTTTTCGATACCGTAACTTTCAGCATCGCCACCAGAACAATGCCGCCGATCCAGATCGAAAGCGTAGAATAAAACGGAGCCATGGCAGAACCATAATTTTCAATCGGGTAAACTTCCGTGGTTTTCAGAGAAACGGGTGCGGAGAGAAACGAACTGATACTGTCCGTATCCCCGGCAATCAGAGATTCCAGTTGAGAAAAATCCCTGCTTTCCTGCATACTGCTCAATTTTCCAGTCGTTTTTTCCAATTTCTCAGAAGCCTTTGTAAGCAGCTTACAGGAGTCATCCAGCGTGGTCTGGATCTCAGACAGATCAGAACTTGCCGAATCCGTCAGAGTATAGATTCCATCCATACTGTTATCCAATTGTGTCATCAACCGGAGATATCCGAACGGGTGTCAGAGACAGAAGAGAGCAGGCTGTTTAACTGCGTCTGAACGGAAGATTCATACTCTGATTTTACACTGCTGATACCGGAAGCGCTCTGACGAATCAGATCATCCAGCTCTTTTTTATCATTTTCCACATCCGAAACCGCAGAAGTAAGAGAAGATGCGGTTGCATTTAACTTATCGCGGATTTCTTTTTGTGTGGTGATAGAAGCATCCAGTTTTGCCACCAGAGAACCGGTGACAGAAGCCAGTGCCTCATGATCCTCTCCAATCTGTGCGATACTGTCCCGAAGGGAAGTATAAGAAGCAATCACCTGATCGACACGACCGGCAAGTAACTGTAACGTATCGGAAACAGCGGAAGCATCGGAACTCTGTGTCTGCAAAGCGGAATCAATCACTTCCGCCATCTGGTCATAAAACCCTTTGCTGGCAGTCAGTGCCGTATTGATACTGTCCGTGGTCCCGGAAACGGTCTGTTGCAGCCCGGAAAATGATTTCTGCGTCTCTTTTAAGGCATCTACATTGGATTTTGTCTGTTTCTGTGTCTGCTGCAGGAAAGAAGCAGTCGTATCAAGAAGCTGCTGTGCGGAAGAAGTCATACCGGAAAAAGACTGCAGGGTGCTCGAAGCCGTGGTCAGATCCGTGTTGATCTTTTCCAGGTTGGTGATCAGATTGCCGACAATCTCACTGGAATCTTCACGGTCTGCCGCATTTGACAAGGTCTGCAGGGCGGTAAATACAGTGTCCGAGATCGTCTCGATAAAGACTTCATTCACCTGTGTCTGGATCGCGGTTGCGCCTTTGTCCGTGACTTTCGGTGCAATAGCATTTTCTTTTGCGTTGGAATAATACGTGATCTCCGGTTTCCGGATTTCACTGGTGAATACGCTCATCATATTCCGGCTGAAGTCTTCAGGAATGACGATGGCAGCGTAGTATTTACCGGATTTTACACCCTTCATGGCTTTGGATTTAGTGGTAAATACCCATTCCAGCTGCGTATTTTCACGGAGTGCGGATAATACCTGATCGCCGAGGGTGAGTTGGACCGGAATGATACTTCCCTCATATCCTTCATCCACGCTGGCAACAGCGACTTTCAGATTGCCGGTATTCTCATAAGGGTCCCAGCTGGCAGCGATATTGAACCAGGCATACAGACAGGGAACAACGGTGATACCGATAATTACGATCATGGCAATGACATTTTTCTGTATCTGTTGCAGATCCCGCTGAAATTTTCCATATATTTTTCATCGTTCTTTTTCCTCCTCTATCACATGTACCAGGTCTTCGGAAGTGATACCGCCCAGTTCCATCTGGCGCTGGATCTTATCGTGAATGTATTCTACACAGATCAGATATAAGATCAGAGCAATCAAAGAGACAATCCAGAGAATCAGATAAATAATCTTGGATTCCAGACTGAACATCAGGATCAGGAAGATCAGAGGAATGATCAGAATGGCAAGAAAACCATATCGGATCAGATATGGATATCGCCGTTCAAAACGTTCGGATCTTTCCATAAAATCCTTTCGTGCCTCGTCGTCACGCATCAGTGCACGAAGCATCAGCTGCATTTGTGGGCGCTGCAGTTCATCACTGGCGGTTTCGCCAAGCATCAGATCCGTGTCAGCAAGTCGTCGATCAAACAGATGATTCAGATTCATTAACAGGAGACGAAGCACCAGGCCGATAAAGAGAGCAAGTAACAAAAACAGCGCAAGAGTTCCCAGATTTTTTGCATAAGTATGATCATAGTAACCGGCGATGCATTCTCTCATCGCACTGATACCATAGGAAAATGGAAGCAGCGGATGAAGTTTTTGGAAAAATACCGGTGTCATCTCGATCGGATACGTTCCGGAAGATCCGGGGATCTGTAAGATCACCAGAAGAACGGCAAGTGCTTTTCCGATGTGTTTGAATGTCAGAGCCATCGCATAGATCAGGTTGACATATACAAACGAACAAAACATGCCGGCAAGGATAAATGCTGTCGGGTGCAGGCACTGGGTTTTTAATAAGAGAATATCTCCGGCACACACGATAAATCCCTGTATCAGGCCCATGATCACAAATACAAACCAGCGGCCAAAGTATGCCTGGGAAGGTGTGAAGCGTGAGATTTTTTCATCTTTATCCACTTCCTGCTTTAAGATCGAAACCAGAATCAGTCCGCCAACCCATAAAGCCAGATTGGTGTAAAATGGTGTCATACCGGATCCATAATTTTCCACTTCGTATAATACTTCCGACCGGATAGAAACCGGAGAGGACATAAAGTCAGAAATCGAGTCGGCATCCAGTCCCTTTAAGGTGATCAGCTGATTATAAATATCGGAGGACTGTAACACACCAAGATCGGTAGCAATCGTGGAGAGCTGCTGATCGATGGTGTCCAGCACATCGCCGGTCTGTCCGAGTGCAGCAGAACTGTCAGACAGGCTGGTATCCAGCTGTGTGAGGATCAGTTTTAACTGTTCTACGGTCGGATTCACATCCGAAAGTGTTGCGGTCAGCGTTCCACTCAAGGTAGATAATGTATCCATGGACTGACTTAACTTCGGAATCAGAGATTCATTCAGAGAATTCCGGTAAGTCTGAAGCGAGGAACGGCTGTCTGTCATCAGTTTTTCCAGTGAAGAGCGGGTGTTCTGTGCTGTGACCATGGCTTCCTGAATACTGGAATTGCTGGTGCTCAAAGAGTCCAGAAGTTCCTGAAAAGAAGCATTCTGCTGTTGCAGAGCAGTGATTTTTTCCCCGATCAGCTCGGAAAGCGTGGAATCGGAACCGATGGATTCATGAAGATTTTGCAGTTCATCGAGCAATTCCGCCTGTTTCTGATTCAGAGCTGTAACAGAATCAATACTGTCACCGATCACCGTATTCACCTGAGAAGCTTTCGTCTCAAAGGTACCGAGTTTTACGACTGCGGAAGCGTACGTGTTATTTAACAGTGTTTCACTGTTCGATAATGCGTTACTGAACTGACTCGAGAAAGATCCCAGTGTCTGACGGCTGGTAGCGAGAAGTGCTGTCGTGTCGGTCAGCGTTTTGGAGCCGGAATCCGCGACAGAAGATACCGCATCGAGAGTCTCCAGTGCATCCTTGATCAGCTTCTCAGAGGAACCGGATGTTTCTTCAAAATTTTTCAGAACTTTCTGATACTCTTTCAGATTGTTCCTCGTCTCAGAAAGTGCAGTGGACAGTTCGGAATTGGTCTTATCAATCTTCCCGGTCAGATCACCGGCGGAAGTACGGATCAGTTCCGATACAGTTTCTGCGGCTACCGAAGAAAACGTGTCGTTGATCTGCTGCTGAATGGTCGAAGCGCCGGTAGCAGTGATCTTCGGAGCAATCGCATTCTTCTTCTCATTAATATAGTAGTCCAGTTCCGGCTGTTTCACCTCGCCATCCAGAATACTGAGGAGCGATTCACTGAAATTTTCGGGAATCACGATAGCGGCATAATATTTTCCGGAAGTCACACCGGCTTTTGCCTGCTTTTCATCGACAAACGTCCAACCGAGCTGCTTATTTTTCTTCAACGTATCCACGATGGTGCCTCCGGCATCCAGAGACATCGTCTCTGTACTGGCTCCGGCATCACAGTTGGCGATCGCCACTTTGATGTTACTGGTATTGCCGTAAGGATCCATGTTGGCAGCAATATTGAACCAGGCGTATAGCGATGGAAGAACACACACGCCGACCATGACGATCGCTGCTGCCGGGTTGGTAAACAGCCGCCGCATATCACGGGCAAAGATCTGAAATATCTTTTTCATACACACAGAGCAACCGGAAATATCCGGTCACATAACCTCCTTTTAGTTTTCTGCACTCCCAAAATAAGAGAGTAAATTTTGTAGAAAAGTATAACAAAAAGTGATAGCAAAGTCCAGAAAGCCGCCAAGATAAATGTATGAATTTTCTTCAAAACCTACCAACTTTACGCGTACCTCCCGTCTCCAACACCTATCAATTTTACGAATATCTTCCGTCTCCAACATCCAGAACCCATGCCCAGGCTTCCACTCGTCAGACAGCCTTATGCTGGCGCCCTTAGCAAAGATGAGATCCAGCATTTACGCAGCTTTCGCGAGGGTCCGCCGACCCTCGTGAACATAGCCGGAGTTAATGCTTAGCTCAGATTTGCGTTGCCAGCGGTTGTCTGACGAGTGGAAGCCTGGGCATGGGTTCGTCCGTACGCGAAAAGGTTACGTCCGTATACCAAAAAGGTCAGATTTACAGTAAGTTAGCAATGTGCTAAAATAAAAACCAGCAAAACAAACAGAAGGGAAGATGAGAAAAATGGCTTGTACAACAATCTTAGTAGGTAAAAAAGCATCCTACGACGGATCCACAATGATCGCTCGCAACGACGACTCCGGATCCGGACATTTTACAGCGAAAAAATTCACGGTGGTAACACCCAAAGAACAGCCGAAAACCTATATTTCCGTGCTCTCCCATGTGAAAGTAGAACTGCCGGAACAGGCGATGCGCTATACATCCATGCCAAATGCAGAAAAAGGAGAAGGAATCTGGGCAGCAAGCGGTGTCAATGAGGCAAATGTAGCCATGACAGCCACCGAAACGATCACAACCAACCCGCGTGTACAGGGCGCCGATCCGCTGGTGGTATATCAGCCGGCAAAAGACGGTCAGGAAGAAGTACCGGGTGGTATCGGAGAGGAAGACATCGTGTGCCTGGTGCTTCCTTATATTAAGAGCGCCCGCGAGGGTGTTGCCCGACTGGGACAGCTTCTGGAAACGTATGGCACATATGAAAATAACGGAATCGCTTTCCAGGATGCTGACGAGATCTGGTGGCTGGAGACGATCGGCGGACATCACTGGATGGCAAGAAAAGTGCCGGATGATGTGTATGTGGTAATGCCGAACCAGCTGGGCATCGATACCTTTGATCTGGAAGATGCGCTGGGCGAACAGAAAGAATATATGTGCTCCCCGGACCTGAAAGAATTTATCGAAAAATACCATCTGGATCTCTCGATGGACGGTGTTCTGAATCCAAGAGATGCCTTCGGAAGCCATGACGATTCCGACCATGTATACAATACGCCGAGAGCCTGGTACATGGAACGGTATCTGAATCCGAATTCCGTAAACTGGGACGGTCCGGACGCCGATTACACACCACTGTCCGATGACATTCCGTGGTGCATGGTTCCGGAAAAGAAGATCACGCCGGAAGATGTAAAATATGTATTATCTGCACATTATCAGGGAACACCATATGATCCGTACCTGTCCTATGGAGACAAATCCATGAGCGGTGCGTACCGTTCGATCGGTATCAACCGAAACGATTTTATGTCTCTGGTCCAGATGCGCCCGGAAGGCGGAACAGCATATGGAACATTGGAATGGGTAGCTTACGCATCGAATGCATTTAACACGATGGTTCCGTTCTATGCGGATGTGGACGAGACACCGGAATATCTTGCCAACACGACCGGTGAAGTCTCTACCGGAAACTTCTACTGGACCAGCCGTATGATCGCAGCGATGGCAGATGCCTCTTATGGAAAATCTCTGTTCCATGTGGAGCACTATCAGGAAAATGTCCTGGCAAAAAGTCATGCACTGATCAACCAGTACGATGCACTTCTTGCCGATGAAAAAGATCCGGAAAAACAGATGGAACTGAAACGCAAAGCGAACCGGAAAGTGGCTGAAATGGTACAGAAAGAAGCTTCTGCGACATTGAAAAAAGTTCTGTATGAACTGAGTAATCAGATGAAAAACAGTTACGCCAGATCGGATGTGTAAAGATGTATAAAATCGCAGTGATCGAAGACGACACGCTGCTTGGGCAGGCGCTGGTGGAGATGCTCACGTCCCATGGATATCAGGCATTTGCAGCGGAATCTGTGACAAAAGCCCGCCGGTTGCTGGAGAGACAGCCGGTGGATCTGCTTTTGATCGACCGCGGGCTTGCGGATGGAGACGGCGTGGAACTGTGCCGGCAAAGGAGCGGGCAGGAGAAATTGCCGGCTATTTTTCTTACAGCGAGAGATGAAGAAGAGGATATTGTGGAGGCATTCGATGCGGGTGCGGACGATTACCTGGTAAAACCGGTGGCACTTGCGGTGCTTTTAAAACATATCGAGGCGGTGCTTCGAAGAACAGGCGGTGAGCCGAATCAGGTGTTTTATTATCAGGATTTCAGCCTGGACTATGACCGGAAAGAAGCGAGGATCCAGGGAAAGCCGGTAGCGCTGACACCGAAAGAGTACGGGATTCTGGAAGTACTTACGCGAAATCAGAAAAAAGTAGTAACAAAACGCATGCTTCTGGAAAAGGTCTGGGATGATGGCGGGAATTTTGTGGAAGAAAATACGCTGCATGTGACGCTGAACCGCCTGAAAAAGAAGATCGAGCCGGATCCTGCACATCCTGTGTATGTGAAAAATGTGTTTGGGCTTGGCTATACGTTTGGAGAATAACATGTTTCGAAAAAGAAAAGCACAGCAGGAGATGGAAGAGATTTCCCGGATGCTGGAGCGGGTTCTGAACGGGGAATGTATCCAGCCGGGAGAAATCGGGTATGAAGATACACTTCCGGCAAAGATCCGTTATCAGATTCGCAGGATTTCTGAGAAAAATCAGGGCGTGGAAGCACGGATTACCAGAGAGCGGGATGAGACGAAAGCACTGATCGGGGAGATCGCGCATCAGATGCGGAATCCTCTGGCGGGCGTGGAGAGTTACACACAGCTTTTAGAGGGCGAGATATCGGGAGAGCGGGAAGGACATACCTGCGCGCACTGGAACAATCCGAACAGCGGCTGCATTTTCTGACAGAAGTTTTATCAAGATGGCGCGGCTGGAACAACAGATGATCCAGATCAAAAAAACAACTGATGCTCTGGCGGATACGATATTTTCAGCGGTACTTCTGGTACAGAAAGCGGCAGAAGAAAAGCAGATGGAAGTGGAAGTAACCGGAGCGGAAGAGACAAAAGTGTGGCATGATGGGAACTGGCTTGGCGAGGCGGTCTATAATCTATTGGACAACAGCGTAAAATACGCACCGGAACACTCGAAGATCCGGGTCGTCGTGCGGCAGGATGAAATGTATACAAGAATCGTGGTATCCGACGATGGCATCGGGATCCCGGAAGGAGAAGAAAACCGGATCTTTCAGCGGTTTTACAGGGGAAGCAGAGTGACCGGGGAGCCGGGATTTGGTCTGGGATTGTACATCAGCCGGGAAATCGTGAGGCTTCACGGCGGATTCATGAAAGCAAAAAGAAAACAACAGGGACTGGAAGTATCGATTTTTCTTCCTGTGTAAGCAGTTTGTAAGTTTTGGCTGTTACAATCATAGAAAAGCAGAGAAAAAGAACAGATAACTGCGACAGGAGGAAAAAACATGCAGATACTTGAGACAAAAGAAGTAAAAAAATATTATCCGACACCATCCGGGATCGTGCGCGCCCTGGATGGTGTCTCACTTTCTGTAAAAGAAGGAACCTTCGGAGCTATTGTTGGCTCCTCGGGAAGTGGGAAAACCACGCTGCTTCATATGCTGGGAGGTCTGGACGAGCCAACAGACGGACAGATATGGGTGCGGGGAACAGCACTGAAGGGAATGTCCGGAGAAGAAAAGACAGTGTTTCGGAGAAGAAATATCGGATTTGTTTTTCAGAATTATAATCTGGTGTCGACACTCAGTGTCCGGGAAAATATAATGCTGCCGTTATTGCTGGACGGGATGCGTGTGGATCAGAAGTTTTTGAAAGAAATTACCGAAAGTCTGAAAATGACGGAAAAACTGGATCATATGCCACATATGCTATCCGGTGGCCAGCAACAGCGGGTTGCGATCGCGCGGGCACTGATCACGAAGCCGGCGGTGATTCTGGCAGATGAACCCACCGGTAATCTGGATTCGGTGACCGGAATGGAAGTGGTCGGGCTGTTAAAGACAAGTGCAGAAAGGTATCATCAGACGATTTTGCTGGTTACGCATAACGAAGAGATCGCACAGATGGCAGAACGGATCATCCGTATCGAGGATGGAAAGGTGATGGGTGATTCGGATGAAAAATAACAACCAGAAGATCTTGCGGCTGCTGGCAAAAAGGGAATATCAGGAAAATAAAAGAAGAAACAGGATCCTGATCGGAACGGTTGCATTTGCCGTGTGGATGATATTTTGCGTGTTCAGTCTGGCTATCGGAAAGATACAGGCAGATCATCTGCTGATGGTAAGAAATGGAGGAACGAAAGCCAGCACAACACTGGAGGATCCATCGGAAGAACAGTATCGGAAAATACAGGAACTGGCATATATCCGATCTGCGGGAATGGAAACGGATTTTGCTGCCACAGACGCTTTTTTGTGTACAGTGTTAGACAAGACGGCGTGGGAAAACATGCAGAAACCGGCGTATACGGATATTCATGGAGAATATCCGACGAAAGAGAATGAAATTATGCTGCCCATGCGGGCTCTGAAGCTGCTTGGGGTTAGCAAACCGAAGCTAGGGATGGTAATCCCGGTGACGATGACGGACAGTGAGGGAGAAGAACACTCCGGGGATTTCCGGTTGTCTGGATATTATACGGAATATGTAGATCCTTCGATGGGAAAAGCGTACGGCTATTTTTCAAAGACCTATCTGGATCAGCTGGATCTTTCGAAAGTGTCGAGAACGTTACTGATCGAACAGAGCGGGAGTGTGGATGGTCAGACGGTGGAAGACCGGCTGTATCAGGATATTCCGATGCGGGATGACAATCAGCAGTTTTTCGGCGGTACCGGACTGGATCTGGAGGCTGTGACCGAGATGGTCGGCGGATATGATATCGCAGCGGTGATGGCTGTGGTGATCTTAGTTGCTGCATGGTTACTGATTTATAATGTGCTTCACATTTCCTATGGAAAAGATATCCGAAGATTCGGGCTGTTAAAAACCCTGGGAACGACCGGACGGCAGATTCGAAGCATCGCGTACCGCCAGATCTTTAAAATCGCGGTTCTTGGATGCCTTTGGGGAAGTGTGGCAGGTATTGCATTTACCTTGACGGGGATTCCGGCATTGCTTTCGAGGATGTATCTGCATGGTCTGGGAAAAGCTTCTGCGATGATCGCGTTTCGGCCTGGATGCTGGCAGCGTCTGTCTGCTTCGGAATGCTGGTTACATTTCTCGGAGCCGCAGGTGTTATCCGGAAAATCGGAAAACTTTCTCCCGTGGAATCGATACAATATATGGAAAAAGTATCTGCAGGGAGAAAAAGTAAAAGACAGAGCAAAGATCCGTTGAAAGCGATGGCATGGAGAAATCTGTTCCGTTTCCGAAAACGGTGTGTGCTGACGATCGTTTCGCTGACGCTTGGTATCTGTGTGGCGCTTTCCGCCGTTGTGATCACGAAGGGGACGGATATGACTAACCAGATCGAGGCGGAAAACCATGATTTTAAGATCATGACAAATATATCATCCGGCACGATCAGCCAGTATCCGACGGAGGAGACGTATTTTCCGGAAGAACTGATTGACAAAATGACCGGTCTCGACGGTGTGGAAAAGGTGTCGAAAGTAACGGGCGGTTATGGCAAGTTACAGCTGGATGAAAAAATTCTGGATTTTCGAAGAGAGACGCTGGAAGGGAATCAAATCCCTGAGGAGAATGCGGAAAATAGAGAAGAAACCGCTCCAAAACTTTATGAATTTGTGGCAGAACAGGTCAGTGATACCTATCTGGAAGAACTGAAAGTGTTTAATGAAGAGAAAGATTTGGGTCTGGATATTGACAGTGTGGAGGCAGGAACGGGAGCAATCATGCTCCACTATAATCTGTTCTCGAGAATCGAGGCACAAAAAGGCAGAGAGGATGTGGGAGAGACATTTTCCACTTATACGGTGCAGGGAGAAAAGACAGCGGATATGAAGTTTTGCGGGCTACCTGAACTTTAAAGAAAAGGGGCTTCCGGCACTCGACACGACCTGGAACGGACCGGGGATCGTGTATTTTCTGGTGAGCGAGAAAGGGATGGAGCGGATGCAGCTGCCGGTACAGACCTTTGTGCTGGAGATGGACGTCAACCGATCGATGGAGCCGATGATCCGGGAATCCGTAGAAAAATCCGTGGACAGCTACAATATGCAGTTCGTGACGGGAAGCAGTCATGGAGATTATATCTCGGATGCGCGGACACTGATGCTGGTAAGCAAATCAGAACTGTTGTCCGCTGCCAGATCCTATATCGCGTCCAGCCGAATCATCATGTACGGACTCTGTCTGGTGCTGCTTTTTATGGGATCAATGAACTATTTCCATGTGATCGTAACCGGATATACGGTAAGAAAAAAAGAATTTTCCGTGATGCAAAACATCGGCATGACAACCCGGCAGCTGAAGAAAATGACGCGGATGGAAGGGATTTTCTACGGACTGATTGTCGGGGTTCTGGTATTGACAGTGGGAAGCGGCGTGCTCGGTGCGGTTGCCGTGGTGATGAAAAGCCGGGTTGGTTATTTTAGATTTGTGTACCCGTGGAGAGAACTGATCGGTGTACTGCTGATCCTCGGCGGACTCTGCGTGGCAATCCCGGAAGGGGTGTTCCGGCGGATGCGGAAGAACCGGGAAATTGAGAGGGGGTTCTGATAGAAACAGATAAGAGAGAGAAGTGTATGTAACAGATTTTGCCTTGACGAACGTGCGGAAAAACTGTTATACTTTCATTCAGAACGGGAATGAGGTTCTCCCACGATTTTTGATCGAAACCGCCAAAAGGCTGATGACTTCTGTGCATGGCACGGGAGTATCAGCCTTTTTTGCTACAGGAACTATCAGTTATTAGTTCGGCGGTTCAACTTTGATTATACAGGGAATGAGTCAGATTCGCGAAGCGTATTTTATCTCATTCAGGGGAAAAATAAATCAGAAGAACATGGAGGAAAGAGAAAACGAAATGAAACAGAAGAAAACAGGAATATCCGCAGAAAAACAGGAACAATGGATTCTGCAAGGAAAATACGTGATTCTTGCCGTACTGGTGGGCATCTGCGTGGGAATCGTTGATACGATTTTTGGAAGAGGTTTGCTGGCAATTTCCGCCTTTCGAGGGCAGTATTATCGTTATCTGCTCCCGATACTGCCGGTGGCCGGACTGGCGATTGTCTGGATGTATCAGCGTTTCAGCAGTCTGAGCTTGAAAGGGATGACGCTGGTGTTTGAAGCAGGTCAGAAAAAAAGAGAAGAAATACCGCTGGCGCTTGTGCCACTGGTGATGATCGGAACCTGGCTCACGCATCTTTTCGGTGGAAGTGCCGGACGGGAAGGAGTGGCAGTACAGATCGGAGCGACGCTTTCCCATGAGGCAGGCAGAAGACTTCACATCAAAGAAAAAGCACCGGTGATGCTGCTTACCGGTATGGCAGCGGGATTTGGTGGACTGTTTCAGACGCCGCTGGCAGCAGTATTTTTTGCGATGGAAGTGATCGTAGCCGGCTATGTGGAATATGATGCGCTTCTTCCGGCAATGATCGCGTCCTATACAGCATCCACAACCTCACATTTACTGGGGCTGGAAAAATTTTCTGTAGATGTACAGGAAATCTGGAAAATCGGAGATGTAAAAAATGCAGGTATCCTGGTAATCCTCGGTCTGGCGTTTGGATTGACCGGGCGGTGTTTTTCTGTACTTTTGCAGAAGACGAAGAAACTGGCAGGAGACAAAATCAGCAATCCACTGGTGCGAATCGGATGCCTTGCCATTCCTCTTGCTGTGATATTGCTGGCATTACATGGTGCGAGATACAGCGGACTCGGAACTAACCTGATCACGGCATCCTTTACCGGCGATACCATCTACCGATATGACTGGATCCTGAAACTTTTGCTGACGATTGCAACACTTGCGATTGGATTTCAGGGTGGAGAGGTAACACCGTTATTTTCCATTGGTGCGTCATTGGGTGTGGTGCTTGGTTCTGTGTTCGGAATTTCGCCGGTCATCTGCGCGTCCCTTGGCTATGCAGCAGTATTTGGCAGTGCAACCAACACGGTAATTGCACCGATTCTGATCGGACTGGAAGTCTTTGGAAGCCAGAATGCGATCCCTCTGGTTGTGGTCTGCCTGCTGGCATATATGGTCAATGGAAATCATTCGATCTATGGGGCACAGGTGAAGGCGCTGTGCAGTTTTGAAAGAAAAATAAGAATATAACAGAAAAAAATGGTATGGCGACTGACAAACAGGTGCTATACCAATTTTTTGTACTTTATTATATTTTATTAATAAAATATATTTTAAAACGTTGCAAAATATACTTATTATATTAAAATAAGAATACGAAAACAGAAAATGACAGCAGAACATAGATGGAGAGAAAATCATGAGCAAAAAATTAATCGTATTTATAGACAGCGGAGACACTTTGGTAAATGAAGGAACCGAGTACAGAAACGAAGGTTCACCGATCGTACAAAGCTGCGAATTGATCGACGGTGCAAAAGAGATGCTTCTTACTCTGAAAGAAAGAGGGTATACGATTGAACTGGTAGCGGATGGATATACACAGTCTTTTGATAATTCTTACGGTCAGCATGGATTGAAAAATATTTTCGATGCGAGAACGATCTCAGAGGAAGTAGGAGAAAAAAAACCGTCACAGGCGATGTTTGAGACGGCGATGAAACTGCTGCATCTGACGGACGAAGATAAAAAGCGTATTATTATGGTAGGGAATAATCTGGAGAGAGATATTGTGGGTGCCAACCGTTTTGGAATTACTTCGGTATTTATCAAGTGGAGTCCGCGGTATCCGATGGAGCCGAAAAATGAGGAAGAAGTGCCGGATTATATTATCCACAAACCACTGGAACTGCTGGATCTGGTGGAAAAACTGGAAGCGGAATTAGAAAAAACGGAGGGTACTCATGGCGAAGAAGCAGTTTCTATACGAAAATGTATATAATGATCTGAAACAGAAGATAGAGTGTGGTGATCTGAAACCGGGTGATAAACTTGCGGTGGAGGAGGATATGATTGCACATTACGGAGTGAGCGCGATCACGGTAAAAAAAGCACTGAATCTTCTGGCAGAAGAACACAGGATTCGCAGGATCAGAGGAAAAGGCAGTTTTGTCATGGAATACCCGGAAGTTGGCAGGATCGAGGTGGAAGAAAAAGCGGTATTACCGGAAAAATCAGAGATTATTCAGACAGGGGAACCTGTTCTCGGAGTAATTTTTGAACATATCAGTTCCAGCTATGGTCTGCAGATCATGTATGAACTGGAGCAGCAGGCCAGAAAGGCGGGATACCATCTGTACCATGTTTTTCCTACGGAAACCGGGAACTGGAGACACAGGCAATCCGCTATCTGCGCGGTATCGGTGCGAAGGGAATGTTTGTAATGCCATGCCATGGCTCGTATTATAATACCGAGATTCTTCGACTGGTGATTGACGGATATCCTACTGTACTTATTGATAAAAATTAGATGGAATTTCACTGGATTCAGTACGGACGGACAATGTGCAGAGCATGTCACGGCTGGTTCGGGTATTTTGCGGAAACCGGGAAGAAAAAAATAGGATTTATCACAGTGGAAGAAACAGGAACGTCTTCACTTGGAGAACGCAATGAAGGATTTTATCAGGGAATCTCAGAATATGGTATGACTCCGGTCGGAAAGTGTAGTCTCCCGTATATTACCTATGATAATCCGGTGGAAGTCCGCGGAGAGATCTATCGAAAACAGATTGCAGAGTATATTGAGAAATACAGCAAGGAACTCGAAGGTATCGTATGTGGTGAGTACAGTGTTGCCATGGAGACAGAGGCTGTTCTGGAAGCAAAAGCGTTAAAGGGCAGAATAGAAGTGTGCTGCATGGATGAAAACCACATCGGATCCGGGCAGTACAAACTGACACATATCCGCAGGATGAGCAGAAGATCGCGCAGTGTGCGATGGAGCGTATGCTGGATAAACTGATTGGAAACACCGGAGAGGAAAAGGACTATCTGATTCCGGGGATCTTTATGGAGAAGATCATTTCTGAAAAAGAATAAAAGCGTAAAAAGACAGACCAGAGCCGTGACATCCGACCTGGTCTGTCTTTTCTATAAAAAAGATGACATTTTGTAAGAATCAGCTTACTGGCAGAAGAAAGATACGATTATTTTATTACAGTAAAGTTAAAAATAATATGTATTAAAATTAAGCATAATAAATAAAGTATATTGAAATATTTGAAAAAAGCATATAAAAATATGATATAGTATAATAAAAGAAATACGAGAACAAAAAGTTGTAAGGAGGAATCGCATGTTTGGTTTTTCATGTGCGGAATGGACAATTTCCAATGTTTTGATTAGAATCGTAGTTTCCATGATACTTGGATGTGTGATCGGTCTGGACAGAGGATTGAAAAAACGTGGAGCAGGAACAAAGACGAATACGATCGTATGTCTGGGAGCAACGCTGGTTATGTTGACGGCGCAGTATATGGAGGTATATTTTCCGGGAAAATCGGATCTTTCGCGTATGGCATCGCAGGTGATCAGCGGGGTAGGATTTCTTGGAGTAGGAACCATCATTGTGTCCGGGCATCAGGTGAGGGGACTGACAACTGCGGCAAGTTTATGGGCATGTGCATGCGTTGGTCTTGCAGTGGGGATCGGGTTTCTGGATGGTGGAGTTATCATTACGGTGTGTGTATTGATTTCCCTTCACGTGCTTCCACGTCTGGAAAAATATTTTTTCGGCGCAGTAAATATTTATCCGTCTATGTGGAACTGGAAACCAATGGAAGCATTTCTGAATTTTTGGAAAAACTTCAGGAGAATCAGATACAGGTAGATACTATGGATGTGATAAAGGGGAAAACGAAGAAAACACCATGCGCTCTGCTGTTGACTCTGCGGTTACCTACTGCATACAAAAGTACATATGTGGAACAATTGGAAGAGATTCCGGGTGTTAACAGCGTAGACATTATCTGATAATGTACTGGTATTGTAAGAGTAAGAACATGGGGCAGCTACGGACAAGAATGAAATGAGGTTTTAACGATATTACAGACAGTAGTATTGATTTCTCACAGCACAGAGTGGTATGGGTGTAGATGAGGCACTGGACAGTGCACAGGAAACTGTAGAATTCACCATGAGTTCGAATTAAACAGTAACAGCTAACAATAGTCTTTTCATGCTTTATCATCCTTAGAAAATATGTAGAAAACAGAACAGGACAGATGTCAGCACTTGCATTTGCCCGGTTCTTTAGATATGTTTTACAGAAGTTTAGATTCTTTTTATTTTCACCCCGCAAAATTTATGTTAGTATATAATCATCTGCGAAAATCGGCGTTGACACCGGATGATCTTGGTGTTGGCGCCGTATGTTTTATGGTGGTTTATCATGAAAACAGCGAAGCAAAAGAAAGGAAAGAAGAACATGCTTCAAATCCAACACATTCGAAAAGAATATAAAACAGGAAAACTGGTTCAGAAAGCCCTGGATGATGTCAGTCTGAATCTGAGGGATAATGAATTTGTTGCGATTCTCGGACCCAGTGGTTCAGGAAAGACCACACTATTAAATATTATCGGCGGGCTGGATCGTTACGACAGCGGGGATCTGATCATCAACGGGATTTCCACGAAAAAATACAAAGACCGGGACTGGGATTCCTACCGAAATCATACGATCGGATTTGTCTTCCAGAGTTATAATCTGATTCCGCATCAGACACTGCTCGCCAATGTTGAGCTGGCGCTGACCATCTCCGGCGTTGGAAAAGCGGAGCGAAGAAGAAGAGCGAAAGAAGCCTGGAAAAAGTAGGTCTGGGAGAACAAATTGAAAAACGACCAAGCCAGCTGTCGGGCGGACAGATGCAGCGAGTGGCAATCGCCAGAGCATTGGTCAATGATCCGGAGATTCTGCTTGCGGATGAGCCGACCGGAGCACTGGACAGTAATACCAGTGTACAGGTTATGGATCTGCTGCGGGAGGTGGCGAAAGACCGTCTGGTTGTGATGGTTACCCATAACCCGGAACTGGCAGAACTTTATGCCACAAGAATCGTCAATCTGCGGGATGGAAAGATCCGTTCGGATACAAATCCCTATCAGGTGGATGAGGCAGCACTGTCCCCGCCGGAACATAAAAATATGGGAAAATCTTCGATGTCATTTCTGACAGCTCTGGCACTGAGTTTTAATAACTTAAAGACCAAAAAGGCCAGAACCCTTCTGACTTCCTTTGCCGGATCGATCGGTATCATCGGTATCGCGCTGATCCTGGCACTGTCAAATGGTGTCAATGCTTATATCCAGTCGGTGGAAGAAGAAACGTTATCGGAATATCCACTGGAGATCCAGAGTACTGGGTTTGACCTGACTTCCATGATGACGATGAACATGGGGACAGATGATAAAGACGCGGAGAAAGAAGACGACGATCAGTCAATGTCGTGCAGATGATCACAAATATGTTCTCCACGATGGACTCCAATGACCTGAAATCGCTGAAAAAATATCTGGATGATCATGAAAAGAAAGTCAGCAAATACGCAAAATCCGTGGAATACAGTTACAGCGCAACACCGCAGATCTTTCGACTGGACAAAGATAGAGATAAGATTCGTCAGGTTAATCCGGACAAATCCTTTGCTTCTCTGGGGCTTGGTTCTTCGTCGAGTGCGAATAGTATGATGTCCTCGATGATGAGCACAGATGTGTTTTATGAGATGCCGAGAGAGGAGAATCTGTATAAAAACCAGTATGATGTAAAAGCAGGTCGCTGGCCGGAAAGTTATGACGAATGTGTGGTAGTTATGACTGCGGACGGAAGTATCAGCGATTTTCTCCTGTACACACTGGGACTCAGAGATGCCATGGAACTTGACGATATGATCGAACAGTTTATGAAGGATGAAGATGTGGATACTCCGGATAATATCGGCACATACTGTTATGAGGATATTCTGGGAACCACCTTTAAACTGGTCAATGCTTCGGATTATTACAGCTATGACAGTGAATACAAGGTCTGGAAAGACAAATCGGATAATAATAAATATATGAAAAAACTGGTGAAAAACGGGGAAGACCTGAAAGTGGTCGGTATCGTGCAACCATCGGAGGATGCCAACGGAGCCCTGCTTCGAACCGGTATCTATTATCCGGCAGAGCTGACTGATCATGTGATCGAGGAAGCGAAAAACAGTAAAATCGTAAAAGCTCAGATGAAAAATGAAGATATTGATGTCTTTACTAATGAAGAATTTGGTAAAGAATCGGATAATGATTTTGATATGGGATCCCTCTTTAAGATCGATGAGGATAAACTGCAAAATGCATTTAAATTTGATGAAAATGCCATGGCCAATGCAATGGCAGGAAGCGCGGATCTCTCAGATGCATTTTCCGTCGATCCGAATACACTGGATCTTTCGGGCATGCTGGATCTGAGTGCCATCAATATTTCGCTTCCGGAAGCACCGGATCTGTCGCTCGGTAATCTGATGAGTGGAATTAAGATCCAGCGTCCGGTGATGATGTGAGCAACCTTGCTGCTGCATTGTTAAAGGGCTACCAGGAATATGCAAAAGAACATCCGGAAGCAGATTATTCCGGTCTGGGTGAGAACTTTATTGGTTATCTGAATACAGAAAAAGCACAGGAAATTTTGAAAAATAATATCAAAGACATCATCGAATCGAGCGGTTCTGTCGAAGTATCAAAAGAAGAACTGCAGCAGCTGATCAAAGATATCATGACCGGATTTCAGAAGTATGCCCAGGAAAAGGGCTATACGGATATGACGAAGCTGGATGAATACCTGACGGAATATCTCCAGACAGAAGAATGCCAGCAGATCCTGACTGCCTGGGCAGAGAAAAATATTCATATTAACGGAGATGTCAATATCACGAAAGAACAGCTGGAAAAACTTCGAAGGAGCTGCTGGAAGGATATGAAGCCTATGTACAGGAAAACGGTTACCCGGATCCGGCGAAAATGGGTGAGTACTTTATGGATTATCTGGGAACAGACAGCGCGAAGCAGGAACTTTCTGCAGGGCTTATGAAGATGATCGACACGAAGGGTGTGGAAAAACAGATATCCACGGCAATCGGAACCTATATGCAGAGTGCATTTTCTTCTTATGGAAATACTCTGTCACAGGCACTGGGGGGCGCAGATTTCGGAAAGCGATGGGGCAGATAATGACACAGATCGCTGGAGGGATGGAACAAGTCATGACTCAGACGATGCGTCAGCTGGGAGAGAATCTGCAGAATGCATTTTCTATTGATGCGGATGCATTTACCGGGGCATTTGATATAAGCATGGATGGAGAAGAACTGACCGAACTGATGATGTCCATGGGAAATACCGGAAGTACAACGTATGATTCGAATCTGCAGAAACTCGGCTATGCAGATAAGGCAGAACCGAGTAGTATCTCAATCTATCCGAAAAACTTCGAGAGTAAGGAACAGATCGTGCAGCTGCTGGATGATTATAACAGTAAGATGGAAAGAGAAGGAAAAGACGAGCAGGTGATCAGCTACACAGATATGGTCGGAACGCTGATGTCCTCGGTGACGGATATTGTTGATATTATCAGTTATGTGCTGATTGCGTTTGTGGCGATCTCACTGGTGGTTTCTTCGATCATGATCGGAGTTATTACCTATATCAGTGTGCTGGAACGCCGGAAAGAAATCGGTATCCTGCGGGCAATAGGAGCGTCTAAAGGAAATATTTCCCAGGTGTTCAATGCGGAAACCTGTATCATCGGTCTGTGTGCAGGTCTGATAGGTATCGGTCTGACACTGTTACTTCTGATCCCGGGCAATGCCTGATTCACAAACTGGCAGATACCACTGCTGTCAGTGCATCCCTGCCGGTGATTCCGGCACTTATACTGATCGTGCTGAGCGTATTTCTTACGTTTATCGGTGGACTGATCCCGTCGAAGAAAGCGGCAAAGAGTGATCCGGTGACGGCACTGAGGAATGACTAAGTGGATTGATGAAAACCTGAGTGTAATCAGTCAGTTCAATAGAGCCGGTATTTCTTATCAAAATATAAGAATACTGGCTCTTTTTAGATTTCATTCCGCCCCATAAGATGTTATAATGTATCTCATGAAAAATCAGATCATATGTCACAGAAAAAGGAGAAATATAAATGGAATACAAAACACTTGGAAAAACCGGATTAAAGGTTTCCCGCATGGGATTTGGCGGGATTCCGATTCAGAAGATCGATGAAGAGGGAACAAGAAAGCTGTTGCAGGATATGGTAAAGCGGGGAATCAATTACATCGACTCTGCACGGGGCTACACTGTCAGTGAACAGTATATCGGCTACGGTCTGGAAGGAATCCGGGATCAGTTCGTGCTGGCAACAAAATCCATGGCGAGAACAAAAGAAGCGATGGCAGCAGATATCGAGACGAGTCTTCGGAATTTCCGCACAGACTATATTGATCTGTATCAGGTACATAATCCGAGTATGGAACAGCTGGATCAGGTGATCGGAGAAGGTGGAGCACTGGAAGCACTGCTGGAGGCGAAAAACACTGGAAAGATCGGACATATCGGAATCACGGCGCATTCCACGGAAGTTTTTGAGCGTGCGCTGACCCTGGACTGGGTGGAGACGATTATGTTTCCTTATAATATTGTGGAACAGCAGGGGGCTGACTGATTCGTCGGTGTGGAGAGAAAAACATCGGATTTATTGATATGAAACCACTGGCAGGAGGAGCCATCGAAGACGGAACTCTGGCACTCCGCTATGTATGTTCCAACCCGAATGTGACGATAACTATTCCTGGTATGGCAGAGATTCGGGAACTGGAAGAGAATCAGAAAGCCTGTGAGAATCAGGAACCGCTGACGAAGGAAGAAGAGGAAAAGATTCAGGCAGTCCGTGACCAGCTGGGAACGGATTTTTGTCGTCGTTGTAATTACTGTGCACCTTGCAGCGTAGGAATCCAGATTCCAAGTGTTTTCTTGTTTGCCGGTTATCTGCAACGTTATGATCTGGAGCAGTGGGCCAGAGATCGATACAGTACCTTAAAAGTAAAAGCTTCTGCCTGCATCGGCTGTGGCAAATGCGAACCACGCTGTCCATACCACCTGCCGATCCGGGAAAAACTGAAGATCTGTGCAGCTGATTTTGGGGAATAGAGAGAGAATCAGATTACGGTGAAGGAGAAAAATTATGACACGACGGGAAAGAGAAGTAACTGATATCAATGATATATTACAGATCATCAACGAAACAAAGATCCTGCATCTGGGTTTGTCTGATGAGGGATGGCCTTATGTGGTGCCGATGAATTATGGATATGAATATGTGGACGGAAAGCTGACATTTTATCTCCATGGCGCCACCAAAGGGTACAAATTTGATGTTCTGGAGAAGAATCCAAAAGTCTCATTTGCTCTGGAGACAGATATGATTCCGTTTGAGGGAAAGGTAGCCTGCCAGTACGGGATGGCATACCGGAGCGTGATGGGACGCGGATATGGAACCCTGGTGGCGGATGTGGA